>ERZ894236.512-NODE-512-length-45112-cov-94.7609_pt1 | contig 45112 bp, 48 predicted proteins | sample MGYA00380297_ERZ894236 | MGnify/ENA primary metagenome ERZ894236 (study PRJEB32331, sample SAMN06328420) | human gut metagenome | biome: human gut microbiome; feature: stool | host: Homo sapiens | collected 2014-08-04 ... | reverse complement strand
TATATCATTTCATGATAACAGGAGGTAAACTATGCTAATATTCGGATGTGTAGCCGATGATTTTACAGGCGCCAGCGACGCAGCTTCATTTTTGGTAAAGGGAGGCATGTCGGTCCAGCTCTTTAACGGGATTCCGGCAAAAGGAAGCAGGATTGCGGAGGGAGTACAGGCTATTGTGATAGCGCTTAAATCAAGGACCCAGGATATCGGGGAGGCAGTGGCGGATACCATGCGGTCCCTTGGCTGGCTGAAGGAGCAGGGCGTGGAGAAATTTTATCTGAAATACTGTTCCACCTTTGACTCTACTCCGGAGGGGAATATTGGCCCTGTTGCAGACGCCGCCATGGAATTCCTTGGGGTGTCCTATACGGTACTGTGCCCGGCGCTGCCTGTCAACGGACGTGTGGTAAGAAATGGGGAACTGTATGTGGGCGGTGTGCCTTTGCATGAGAGTCCTATGAAGAACCATCCTCTGACTCCCATGTGGGACTCCAGAATCGCCAACCTGATGAAGCCCCAGAGCAAGTACCCCTGTGTGGAACTCTGGAAGGAGCAGATGAACAGGCCGGCAGATGAAATCCTTGCCATGCTTACGGAACAAGCGGACGGGCAGGAGCATTTCTATGTGATACCGGATTACCGGGATATGGAGGATGGGGAACGGATTGTGGAGCTGTTCGGGGATCTGGCCCTGCTGACAGGCGGAAGCGGGATTCTGGAGCCGCTGGCAAAACGGCTGAGCAGCCGGCAGGAGATGCTGCCGGAGCTTGATATTCAGGCAGAGGGATCCGCCATTCTGCTTGCGGGAAGCTGTTCTAAGGCTACCCTGGGGCAGATTGACTATTTCCAGGCCCACGGCGGACTCAGCTATAAGATGGACCCTGTGGCCATGCTTGAGGGCAGGGAGACTTTGGAGGACGCGTGGAAGTTTGTGAGAGAAAACTGGGGAACCCCGGTGCTGGTGTACAGCTCTGATACAGCCCGAAATGTGAAGGAAGTGCAGCAATACGGGCAGGAGCGTGTGGCAGAGATGCTGGAACAGGCAGCCGCCAAGCTGGCGGAACGGGCAGTGGCCCATGGAATCAGGAGAGTGGTGGTGGCAGGGGGAGAGACCTCCGGTGCGGTGACAAAACGGCTGGGATTTTCTTCCTACCAGATTGGCGCCAGCGTGGCGCCCGGAGTGCCGGTCATGGTGCCCATGGAGAATGAGGCGCTTCGCCTTGTATTAAAGTCCGGGAATTTCGGGCAGGAAGAGTTTTTTGTGAAAGTGTTGGAGATGACGCGGATGGAGGAAGGAAAATGATGGACAAGGAGTTAGCGCAGAAATTAAAGGACGCGGTCTGGATTGGAAGGAGTCTGTTTGAGAGGAACAAGACAGCCGGTTCATCGGCTAATATGAGTTTTTTCCATGATGGAAGGATGTACATCAGCCAGAGCGGAAGCTGCTTTGGAACCCTGAAAGAGGATGAATTTTCAGTCATGGATATGAACGGGGAATGTCTGAGCAGCAGCAAGCCCAGCAAGGAATGGCCCCTGCATCTGAAGGTATACCAGAAAAAGCCGGGAACAGGCGCTATCCTGCATACCCATGGCACCTATGGGGTGCTGTGGAGCTTTGTGCCGGCTGAGGACGAAACAGACGCAATCCCGGACCATACCCCGTATCTGAAGATGAAGCTGGGTAAGGTGGGGCTGGTTCCCTACGAGAAGCCGGGTTCCCAGGCACTGTTTGACGCTTTTGAGCAGCGTGTGATGGAAAGCGACGGCTATCTGCTGAAGCAGCACGGGGCAGTGGTGCCGGGAAAAAATCTGATGGACGCCTTTTACTGCCTGGAAGAGCTGGAGGAAAGCGCCAGGATTGCCTGGATGCTGAGGGAGGCCGGACTGAGATAGAAGGGGATATTGCCGCACCTGAATCGTTTCTGTATGGCTTTGAATGTTTTACGATTGTGAAAAAGTTATCATGCCGGGCCCTGGAATACCAGGGCCTTTTTGCGGCACCACCTATCAGGAAGCGCTGGAACTGGTATATCAGGGAAAGGCAGATGTGTTGGGAGCCTTTCTGGGTTCCGAGGAGGACGGGGCAGACATGGGGCTGGCTCTTTCAAAGGCGTATGCGTCCATATCGTCAGGAACAAGGGGGTCAGCTATCCCTCGGATGGTCTGGTGGGAGCTAGGCGGATGAGGTCAGATACTTTCCTGATGTCAGGGCGGCATTGCGGGCAGTGAATAATGGGGAGGTTGATTTTTTCTACGGAATCTCCACCAAAATCGAGCACGATATGCAGGCCCACCACTACCCAAACGTGGTTCCGAATACCCTGGTTAATGACAGAAATGATATCTGTTTTGCGGTTACCAGGCCGGTTGACGGCGAATTGCTTCCTATCCTGAATAAGTCGGTTAACAGTCTGAGCAGTGAACAGAAAACCGCATTGACTAACCAGAATATGATGACCATAGGGTCCCGTACCGCATCTGTCGTGGAGTTGAAGCCATGAGATACGTACGCCCATGAATGCCATTGTGGGGCTCAGCGATTTAACATCAATGATGGAGGATGTCCCGGAACAGGTAAGGGAAAACCTGGGGAAAATCCGGTCCTCATCCCAGTATCTGCTGCGGTTAATCAGCGATATCCTGGATATGAGCCGCATTGAGAGCGGGAAAATGACGGTGTCAAATGAGGCATTTTCCATGAACCAGGCCGTGGACGAGCTTGAGGACATGCTGACCCCAGAGGCCACGCGCCGTGGACTGGAGTTTACCGTTACAAAGGATGTGGAAAGCCATACGCTTAAGGGGGATGTTATCCGTCTCCAGCAGGTTCTGACCAATCTGGTTTCCAATGCCTTTAAATTTACCCCGGCAGGCGGCAGCATCACCATGCGGGTGACCCGGACCGGCTGCGCGGATCAGCAGGTGACCTATAAGTTTCAGGTGATTGATAACGGTGTGGGCATATCTGAGGAGAATCAGAAACGCGTATTCGGAGCCTTTGAACAGGTGGGGTCCAACTATTCCAAGAGCCAGGGAACCGGGCGGGGACTTACTATCACAGGACTATTGTGCGGCTGATGGGAGGGGAACTGAAGCTTAAGAGTGAGCTGGGCAAGGGAAGTATTCTATTTTTCAGCTGTATTTCCCCTGGCGGGTCCGGCAGGAAAGCGGCAGTCTGGAACATATGAACATCCTTCTGGCCGAGGATAATGACCTGAATGCGGAGATAGCCATTGAGCTTCTGAAGATAAGGGGGCCGGTGTGCGCAGGGCGGAGAATGGAAAACGGGCTGTGGAATTGTTCGCCCAGAGCAGTCCCGGGACCTATCAGGCTATTCTCATGGATATCCAGATGCCTGAGATGAACGGCCTGGAAGCCTGCCGATCCATCCGCGGGATGCAGAGACAGGATGCCTCTTCCATCCCTGTTATAGCCATGACAGCTAATTCCTTTCAGGAGGATGCGGATGCAGCAGCAGAGGCCGGGATGGACGGCTTTGTGACCAAGCCTGTGGATGTGGAATATCTCTACCAGGTGTTAGAACGTGTCCGAAGACGCGGGTAATCGGCAAAAGGCAGCGGGCTGATTGAGGACTGCCAGCGATTTCATGCCGCTTTCCGTATCCGGATTGCCGGGCAGTGATGCAGAGGTGATGCAGCTGCTGCCGTAGGTCCTGAAGAAGTATTCTCTGGAGGAAAGGTTGATGAAGGCTGTGTACTGGGTATAATCCGGCGTATTCCGGCCGGTGATGACCGGGCCCTTTGGAATGCTGACACTTTCCATTATATGGAAACAGGTCAGCGCTGCTTCCTCCCTGCCTGCCGGAATGGGGGTATGGGTCTTTAGAAATGCGGTCCTGACAAACCTGGAAGGAGGAGTGTAATCACCGGGCAGGCCAAAGCTGCCGGTGCCCTGTCCTAAGGGGGTCAGCTCCAGACTGCCCCAGGTCTGTGACTGATTCTGCGTGGAGGAGAGATTCATGTAATTGCGCAGGTTGGTCAGGTGCCACTGGAAGTCAGGGCTGTTGGAGAGGACGCCTATGGGGTTATCCATGAGATGCAGGCCGTCGGCTGTCTTTTCAATGACCATGGATTTGCCGGTCCGGTCCGCCACAAGCCAGTGGAGCGGGGCAACGGTTCCGGTTATGGAGTCTTCGGCGCCAACGATTCGGATGGTGCGGAGAAGGGATGCTGCTTCCTCCACGGATGCGCTTAAACCTAAGAGAAATCCTGTGAGTTCCAGGGCTGTGATGGCAGGTCTGGACGGATCCTCAGAGTCAGGGGAATCATACTGGGCATAGCCGGGGAAATAGAGGACAGCGGCCCCGAACCCCATCTCGTTGACACCGTCTGCAAAGACCACCGGGGATATGTCCTGTCCGATTCCCATGAAACGGTAACGGTTGCGGACCTGGTGAGTGTTCATGATATTGTTCCACTGATAGCCTTTGGGAACCACATACAGTTCTGGTTCAAGGGGATAAGAAAAATCCATGGTCCGGCCAAAATAAATGTCCCCCTGGGACGTCTGTGTGACCATAGCTGTGCACATGGGCAAAACCTCCTTTATACGAAGTTTGTAGAAGTTATGGTTATGTATATTCCTTTTGTAGGAGGAACATTCCCCGCCATAGGTTCTTTGAGTTGATTAAACAATGCCGGAAGGCGGGATGCGATAAGTGTCCCGCCTTTTAACTTGTCTTTTCACCCGGGGCTGGTTATAATATAATGATTTACGGCTGTTGCGGCATGTATCGTGGGCCTGAGGCCCGTTGTGGCAAGCATTCCGGTTAATATAGGATTCGTCATATTCACGGTCCGGCAGAGCAGGTTTATGTTCCGTGATTATCTGTCCGTCATACCCTTAAAGCCTCTGGCACTGTTTTGGGGAGTGATTCTGGTATTTGTGGGTATGGCATACTGGACAGCCGGCAGAAGGATACGCGACATCAATATAGTGGAGGGAATGAGGGATGATACAATGATTTGACGGAGAAATGATTGATCCTGGGCCGGGTGGAGTATTTTGATTTGTCTACAAAACCCATAACCAGGAGGGAATTTTTGATTGGGGATTTATGAAGCAGCGGGAAGCGGCCTTTGACCGAGTTATTTTTAATGTGTTGCGCCTCCAACACCATTCTGGTATACATGGATGGTTTGAAGGCGCTTTGCTTTTATCTTTTAATTATATCCTGCTCCGCTTCTGGCTTTATTGCGTGGCCTGAGCATTCTGCGTGTTGTCCGCCACAGGCTTTTGGCAGTACTTTCTGGATGCCGCGTACGCGCCCACCCAGCCCGTGAAGGCGCCCAGGGTCAGGATAAGAAGGAGAATCCAGGCCGTATTGTAGGAGCCGCTGGCGTCATATATGGCAGCCACCATGAGCGCTCCCAGGGAAAGGCCGATTTGTGTAAAGCTGTTGGCGATTCCGTATGCCTCGCCGTATTTTTCAGCGCCAAAGATGGCGGAGGTAATAAGAGGAGGGGTCACGGTGCCGATGGCATCTCCCAGGCCGAAGAGGAAGGCCATGATGTAGAGCATGCTGATGTTCTGCCCAAAAAGGATGAAGATAAAGGAGAGGGCAAAGGTGATGCATCCAAAGGCAGTGCTGGTCACAACGCCGAACCTGTCATTGAGCCATCCCAAGACCAGTTTCCCGAAAATACCAATCATGGAATACATGGAGATGATTAAAGCCTGTACCTGGGGGCCCTGAAGTTCCTCAATGGCCGGAGGGAAGTGGCCCAGGGAGCCGGTATTAATCAGTCCGTTGCACAGCATGCCGAAGATGAAAAGGATGAAGAACAGCTTTGTCCTCGATTCCTTCACGCTGAGCGGAAATATAATGTCGGCCTTTTTGGGGATACGTTTGGAGGCAGCATCCTGGATGGAGGCATCCTCGCTGCCATAGGGTAAAAGTCCCATGTCCTCCGGACGTTTCCTGAGGATGAACAGGGCAGCGGGAAGGGCCAGTACCAGGATAATGAGAGCCATGATTCGGTAGGTGCTCCTCCAGCCATAGGCTCCCAGCAGCCATGTGATGACAGGGCTGAAGATGGTGCCGCCCACGCCGATTCCGGCCATGGCAATGCTCATGGCAAGTCCTCTCTTTTTGACGAACCAGTTGGTAATCATCATGCTTACCGGAATCAGGGAGGCATTTAAGAAGAAAATACCGGTAAAGAGGGAGGAAATGTAAAGATGAATCGCGTTGGTGGCAAGGGAGAAGGAGGCGTATGAAAGGACAAAGCCAATAATACTGACGGTCTGAATCCGTTTCATGTTGCCTCTTGCAAGCCTGGCCGACACAATGGGGGACAGGAAGATTCCAAGACCCTGGAGAATGGTATTGGCCAGGGTAAAGGCGCTTCTGGAAATCTGAAGCTCACCTGTGACCTGAATCAGAAATTTATTGCTGAGCGCCATGATGGGGGGCACCATGGTACATGTAATCATGAGACATCCAAAGACAACAAACCAGCCATAATATATTTTTTTGCGTTCCATTATGCGTTTCTCCTGTTCAGCCAGTTAAATGCACAGGCTGCGTGTACTGCGGCCCCGTAGGGCATGACGGTTTCATCGAATAATACGCCCGGATTATGGTGCTGGACCGTGCATCCATCCACCCTGCATCCTATCATGAAGTAGACAGTGGGGACCTTTTCGGACACGCGGGCAAAATCATCGGAAGGTGTGACGGAGTAATCCGTGCGTTTAATGAAATCAGGCGCCACCTCGGCGGCATATCCTGCCAGTTCCCTGGTAAGGTCCGGGTCAGAGTAGGTGGAGGGCACCTCGGAGAGGGATTCGTATTCAACGGTCACTCCAAAGACCTTTCCCATGTATTCTGTAATCTCATGCATCCTTTTTACAAGCCTGGCGCGCAGCTCCTTATTATAGGTGCGCAGAGTGCCCATGAGCACGGCGCTGTCAGGAATAATGTTGGATGTGGATCCTGAATTAAACGCGCCCAGGGTAAGGCTTGCCTTCTCGCCGGGGTCGCATTCCCTGGCTATGAGGTTCTGGAAGGCGCTGTAAATATGGAAGCCCACATTGATGGGGTCAATACCCAGATGAGGCATGGCGCCGTGACAGCCCACGCCTTTTACCGTGATTTTAAAACCGTCACAGGAGGATGTAATGAAGCCTGTGCCATAGTTGAGGGAGGGAACCGAGGTATCCAACATCACATGCATGCCCATGGCGGCATCCACTGTGGGATTGGAAAGAAGCCCTGCCTTAATCATGTTTTCGGAACCCGTAAAGACCTCTTCCGCCGGCTGGAACATCAGCTTGACGCTCCCGCAGAGTTCATCCCTGCGCTCGTACAGAATCTGGGCAGCCGCAAGAAGCATGGCGGTATGTATGTCATGGCCGCAGTTGTGGGCCGCATCCGTGACCGTCTGAAAGGGAAGGCTGTTGGTCTCATTCATGGGGAGTGCGTCCATGTCAGCCCTGAGGAGAATGGTCTTGCCGGGGCGGCTGCCCTCAATCAGGGCAGTGACGCCTGAGTCACAGATTTCCCGGGGGGAAAGCCCTATGGAAGCAAGGCGTTCCATGACATACTTGGCTGTGCCGGGCAGGTGCTCTCCTGCTTCGGCGTGCTGGTGCAGGTAGCGCCGGTCCTTCTGCATCTGGGGTTCAAGTTCCTTTGCTCGTCGTAAGAATTCGTTCATTGTGGTACCCTCCTAAAGCATAAAAAGACTATATAAAGACTCGTCTTTATTATAGCAAAAAGACCATAGATGTCAAGATAATAAAAAAAAATATATGCACAATTGACAAAAAACAAGGGATTTTTTTATTTGGAGGGTGCGGATTTCCCGTTGCTATGTTAAGATAGGAGACAGAGCGGTTTTGGGAGGAATGGAATTGAAGAGTAAGATTGCAGTCATTGCAACAGAATATATAAAAGAGTTTCTCCAGTCCATGCTTGCGGACCTGGACTTTGATTATTGCATATTTACGTATAAGACATTTTGGGATATACAGCATATCCATGAAAATGTTACGGAGGAGTTTGACGGCATTCTAACCTCCGGCAGTTTTCCTGCGCATATGATACATCTTTATTATAAAGAAGAGAAACGCCCCATCTGTTTTTTCAACACGGATGAGGCTGCCCTGTACCGCTTATTTCTGAAGCTGTTAAATGAGAACAGGAATCTGGATTTTACAAGGGTTTACGCTGATATTGTGGAAATCTTCGGTGTGGGCCTTAAGGATTTTGTGGAGGGGCGCAGCCCCATGCCTGATATCCGGGAGCTTTCAGAGGATGAGTTTGACATGGAGCGGATGCTTAGGATTGAGCAGGAGGAGTACAGGAAACATGTAAGGCTTTGGGAGGAAGGAAAGGTTGATTTATCCGTCACGAGGTTTTCCAGCATTGTGCCGGCACTGCAGGAGGCCGGCGTGAAGGTCTATTTCCCCTTTCCCAGCAAGCGATATGTGGGGGAGATGTGCGATAAGCTTCTCAAAGAGATTGAGCGCAGGAAGCTGGAGGAGCAGATACCGGGAGTCATCATCGTGAAGCTGTCGGAAAATGGTTCCGGCGGCGAGATGTTCCAGGAGCTGGATTATGATTATATGAGGCTTGAAAATCTTGTGATTGAATTTATAGGGGCATCCATGATTGACTGTTCGGTCTACCGGCGCCATTACGGGCTGGAAATCGTGTCCACCAAGAAACATGTGTCGGGCTGGACCGGAGATTTTAAGGAGGACCGCCTCAGCCCGTTTCTGAGGGAGAAAAAGCTGTCCGCCCGTTTCAGCATCGGCTGCGGCCTTGGGAACAGCCTTTCCCAGGCCCGGTTAAATGCCCTTGACGCCTGCCACGAGGCTGAACTTAAGCAGTCCCTGGCCTATTTGATCAATGAGCGGGAGCAGCTCATCGGTCCCATGGGGGACTCCGGCCAGCTTCTCATGAATGTGGACAACAGCGAGGTGCTGGACGTACAGTCCAAGCTTTCGCCCCTGACGGTAAAGAAAATATTTACTGCCATCAGCGCCTCCGATAAGCAGGAAATCACAGCCAGGACCCTCGCGCTCAGGCTGGGCATCACCAAGCGGAGCGCCAACCGTTTTCTGGCCGTACTGGAGCAGGAGGGGTATTTAAAGATTGCGTATAAGACCAGGACCACCACCAAGGGGCGGCCGGAGAGCGTGTATATAAGGACGGACAGGCCGGGGAACCTGGAAGAAAATCAGGGACATTAGTAGGAATATCAGAAGGAACAGCAGCAAGAACAGCGGCGGGAACACAGCAGCGGGAACACAGCAGCAGGAACAGAGAAACAGTGAGAAGCCATAAAAAGACACAGCGCTTCCGCACTGTATGGCAGGTAAGCGCTGTGTTTTTGTGAATGTTCCTGACTGCGTGTTTTATACGTTGTCTCCCGGAAGTTCATGCCCATTGGTGATATGGTCCTTGATGGCCCGGAAGCTTTCGGCGCTGACCACATGTTCAATGCGGCATGCATCCTCCACTGCTGTCTGTTCATTCACGCCAAGGTACATGAGCCACTGGGAAAGCATGGTGTGGCGTTCATACATGGTCTCGGCGATTTCTTTTCCTATGCTGCTGAGGGTGATATGGCCCTGGTCATCCATGAGGATATAACCGTTTTCACGCAGATTCTTCATGGCCACGCTGACGCTGGGTTTGGAAAATGCCAGCTCGTTGGCGATGTCGATAGAGCGGACATAGGGGTTGCGGTGGCTTAAAATCAAGATTGTTTCCAGATAATTTTCAGCTGATTCCTGTATTTTCAATTTAATCAAATCCTCCCACTGATAAACGTTAGTTAGCTCTAAGTCTGCGGCGGCTATTTTCTATTCTATCATACCCTGAAAGGAAACGCAAATTGGCAGCAGGGCTGAAATTGCAAAAAACCGCAATTAAATTGAAAAAATGATTGACATTTCAGTTAACTGGTGCTAACCTAAATTTGCAGTTAGGATAGCATAACTATCCGGCTGCAATATGGATATAGGGAACAGAATCACATCAGGTTCAGAAAGAGGAGTGATGGGTATGCCGTTGACATTGGTAAAAGAAGGTACTGAGGCATCCATAGTCCGGGTGGGCGGCAAGGAAGAGGTAAGGCGTCATCTGGAGAACATGGGATTCGTACCGGGAGCGAGTGTGACTGTTGTTTCTGCTAACAATGGCAATGTGATTGTCAATGTAAAGGAATCAAGGGTTGCTATCAGCAAAGAGATGGCCAATAAGATTATGGTGTAAGCTGGCCGCGGGTATGAGAAGGAAAGGAGCATTAATAAGATGCGCACATTGAAGGAAGTAAAATGCAAAAGCACGGTAACGGTTGTTAAACTTCACGGAGAAGGGGCTGTAAAACGCCGTATCATGGATATGGGTATTACAAAAGGGACGGAAGTATATGTCCGCAAGGTGGCGCCTCTGGGGGATCCTGTGGAAGTGAATGTAAGGGGCTATGAGCTGTCCTTAAGGAAAGCGGATGCCGAGATGATTGAAGTGCAGTAGGAACTGCTTTTTTTAAAAGATTGAGTTAGTTGCAACTAATTTATTGATAAATTTTCTCAATAAGAGAATGAGGAGGATATGAAAATGTCAATCAAAATTGCTTTGGCCGGTAATCCCAACTGCGGAAAGACCACGCTGTTCAACGGTCTTACCGGGTCCAATCAGTTTGTAGGAAACTGGCCCGGTGTCACGGTGGAAAAGAAGGAGGGCAAGCTTAAGGGGAATAAGGATGTCATTATCATGGACCTTCCCGGTATTTATTCACTGTCGCCTTACACGCTGGAAGAGGTGGTTGCCAGGAACTACCTGATTACCGAGCGCCCGGATGCCATCCTAAACATTGTGGACGGAACCAACCTGGAGCGGAACCTGTACCTGACCACCCAGCTGATGGAGCTGGGAATTCCCGTGCTGATGGCTGTCAACATGATGGACGTGGTTAAAAAGAGCGGGGACCAGATTAACATTCAGGCCCTGAGCAGGGAGCTGGGCTGTCCTGTGGTGGAGATTTCCGCATTAAAGGGTACCGGTATCATGGAGGCCGCCAACAAGGCGGTGGAGCTTGCAAGGGACAGCAGGGCGACTGCGGCTGTACACAAGTTCTCCGCCGATGTGGAGGCAGCCCTGGAGGAAATCGAGCGGTGCATCGGCGGCAATGTGCCTGAGGCGCAGAAGCGCTTCTATGCCATCAAGCTGTTTGAACGGGATGACAAGATAGCGGCGCAGATGACCATGGTTCCGGATGTGGGAAGCATCATAGCGCGCATGGAAGATGCCGCGGACGATGACGCTGAGAGCATCATCACCAATGAGCGCTACACATATATCACATCCATTATTGGCAGGTGTTATACAAAGAAGAGCAGGGAGAAGATGAGCGTCTCCGACAAGATTGACCATATCGTCACCAACCGTTTCCTGGCGCTCCCGATTTTTGCGGCAGTAATGTGGGTTGTCTACTATGTTTCAGTTACCACCGTGGGTACCTGGGCCACTGACTGGGCGAACGACGGCGTGTTTGGGGAGGGATGGAGCCTGTTGGGACTGGAAGTGCCGGGCGTACCTGTTATTGTGGAGGGATTCCTCACGGCTGTCGGCTGTGCTGACTGGCTTTCCAGCCTGATATTAGACGGTATCGTGGCGGGCGTGGGCGCTGTGCTTGGCTTCGTGCCCCAGATGCTGGTGCTGTTCATTTTCCTTGCATTCCTTGAGTCCTGCGGTTACATGGCCAGGGTGGCATTTATCATGGACAGAATCTTCCGCAAGTTCGGATTGTCAGGAAAGTCCTTTATTCCCATGCTGATTGGAACCGGCTGCGGCGTTCCAGGCATCATGGCTTCCCGTACCATTGAGAATGACAGGGACCGCAAAATGACCGTCATGACCACCACCTTCATTCCCTGCGGAGCAAAGCTGCCCATTATTGCACTGTTTGCAGGAGCACTGTTCGGCGGCGCTTCCTGGGTAGCACCCAGTGCCTACTTCGTAGGAATTGCAGCCATCATCTGCTCCGGCATCATCTTAAAGAAAACAAAAATGTTTGCAGGCGACCCGGCGCCGTTCGTAATGGAGCTTCCTGCTTACCACCTTCCAACCGTGTCGAATGTTCTGCGCAGCATGTGGGAGAGAGGCTGGTCCTTTATTAAAAAGGCGGGAACAGTAATCCTGCTGTCCACCATTTTTGTTTGGTTTACATCCAGCTTTGGCTTTGTGGACGGACACTTTGGAATGGTGGAGGATTTGTCTGATGGAATTCTGGCGTACATCGGTCAGGCCATTGCCTGGATATTCGCTCCTCTTGGATGGGGAAACTGGCAGGCTGCTGTGGCGGCCATCACAGGTCTGGTTGCAAAGGAAAATGTAGTTGGCACCTTCGGCATTCTCTATGGTTTTGCGGAAGTGGCTGAGGACGGGGCGGAAATCTGGGGAACACTGGCCCAGAGCTTTACGGCTGTCAGCGCATATTCCTTCCTGGTGTTCAATCTGCTGTGCGCGCCCTGCTTTGCGGCCATGGGCGCCATCAAGCGTGAGATGAACAATGCAAAGTGGACCTGGTTTGCAATCGGTTATCAGACTGTACTCGCATATGTGGTGGCACTGTGCATATACCAGTTTGGCAGCTGGTTTACAGCAGGAACCTTTGGAATCGGAACCATTGCGGCAATTGCAGCCGTGGCCGGATTCATCTATCTGCTGGTAAGGCCTTATAAAGAGAGCAATTCCCTTAATGTGAATGTAAAGATAAAGACAGTATCATAACAGCCCTGATGCAGGCGGAAGTGGCCTCTGGACAGTCCGGCTGCGGCAGACCTGGGGGACAGAGGTGTCCGGAAAAGCTTACGCAGGCATTTTCCGGACACATTCCGATATGGCCGATTGCAGGTGAGGAGGGAACCGACATGTGGCAGAAGGAACAGGTGATAGACGAGTTTCAGAAGAGGGGAATGCGGATTACGCAGCAGCGCAGGATGCTCCTGGATGTAATCCTGGAAGGAAACTGGACAAACTGCAAGGAGATTTTCTACGAAGCGCGGAAACGTGATCCGAAGCTGGGGATGGCCACCGTGTACAGGACTGTAAGCACACTGGAGGAAATCGGTGTCCTGACTCGTTCCTATCAGTACTCTTTTGTATCTGATAAGGATTGTTTACGTAAAGGATGTGACGTAAGATGAAAAATCACAGATTCTGAGCTTGGGCCATGGTATTCTGTCTGGCGATGACGGTTTACACAGGCTATAAGCATAAGTAGGAACAGAGGCCAGGGAAATCAACGCGCAGCGCTGCCGGGAGGACGTATTTGAGGATGAGAGCGGGGAGAAAGCCCCGGAGCAGACCTCAGAAGATTTGAAGGAAGATGAGACAGCTTGTATGAGGGCAGCTGCGGGGAAATCCTGGAGGGAATACAGGGGTTTTCTTATGATAATGAGCGGTTCGGGAGCTGGTGCCGAAGAACAGCGGCAGGGCCCTGAACCGTGAATACAAGGAAAAGCTGGTTCAGAAGGTAATGGTGCGGGCGTTTACCAAGTCCTTCCTGCCGGCGCCTGCCCGGGCCGTCTATACGGCAGTCCACTCCATCTGGTATCTGCTGAAGGGAATCCGCTGTCTGCTCAGGGGGAAGCTTGAGGTGGAGGTGCTGGACGCCACGGCCATTGCCGTGTCTGTTCTGAGAAGGGATTTTGATACGGCTGGTTCTGTTATGTTCCTTTTGGGAATAGGGGAGCTTCTGGAAGAATGGACCCATAAAAAGTCAGTGGGAGACCTTGCCAGGAGCATGTCCTTAAACATTTCCAGGGGTATGGCAGAATGTGGATGGAACAGAGGTCCTGGTCCCTGTTTCAAAGATCCGGGAGGGGGACCTGGTAACGGTCCATATGGGAAATGTGATACCTCTGGACGGCGTGGTCACTTCCGGGGACGCCATGGTGAACCAGGCTTCCATGACAGGAGAGTCAGTGCCGGTCAGGAAGGAGGAGGGAGATAGCGGATATCACCAACTCTGAGGACAATCTGTTCCAGCTGGTGACACTGAGGGCCATCAGCCGGGGACTCATGGACCGGATTGACCGGAATAAATGGACATATGTTTGTTTTCTGTCATTTTCTGCAAAATAAATTGTGATAAATGCATAAAAATATGGTTTAATTTTTGCGAAAATAAATAAACTGAACATAATTCTATTGCTTTTTTCTATGTTTGATGTTAAAATATAAACAAAGTTAATGACAGACCGGTTGATGAATTCGGGAGAGATTACCGTTAGGTAACGCCGAAGGGGATGCGCAAACTCTCAGGCAAAAGAATCGAATTCGGACGGGACTCTGGAGAAGGTCACTAAAATGTGAATACCGATGAAGCAACCGGCGGTATAGCAGCAACCGCATCAGGGAAACTTTCAGGTAAAAGGACAGAGGCAGACATCTACGCTACGTTTATGTCTGTCTCTGTTTTTTTTGCAATTTTGGGGACTTCTTCGTTACCTGCATTGCGAAAACTCTACCAAGGATATACCTTAGCTTAAGAGCTGTGTAACGGCGGTCTGTGGTGGAAAGCGGCCAAGGCATATCTACGGAGAGCAAAAAACAGGAGGAACGTAGATTTATGACAATTATTACGGGGTTAGGATTACTATTATTGACGCTGGCAGCCTTCTCACTTTTCAGCATGAAGGCGCCCAAGGGATCAGCGGCCATGTCGGGAATGGCCAATGCAGCAGTCGCATCTTTCCTTGTGGAGGCTGTCCACAGGTACATATCCGGAGATTTGCTTCACCTGGCATTCCTTGGGGAAACGGGCACCATATCGGGCAACATGGGCGGCGTGGCAGCGGCAATCATGGTACCGATAGGCATGGGAGTGAATCCCGTGTTCGCGGTAGTTGCAGGCGTTGCCCTGGGAGGATACGGCATCCTTCCGGGATTTATCGCAGGATATGCAATTGGTTTCATTGCACCGTTTATTGAGAAGCATCTCCCGCAGGGCCTGGATTCCGTGCTGGGAGCTCTCCTGATTGCACCGATTGCCAGATTCATCGCATTCCTGGTGGATCCGGCTGTGAATGCGGCCCTGGCACACATCGGCGGCATGATTACGGCAGCTACAGAGCAGTCACCCGTCCTTATGGGACTTCTGCTGGGAGGGGTCATCAAGATGATTTGTACGTCGCCCCTCAGTTCCATGGCCCTTACCGCCATGCTGGGACTTACGGGACTGCCCATGGGCATTGCAGCCATTGCCTGCTTCGGCGGCTCCTTTACCAACGGCGTCATCTTTAAAATGCTCCACTTCGGGGATAACAGCAACGTGGCAGCTGTTATGATGGAGCCGTTGACGCAGGCACATATCATAACAAAGTATCCCATACCGATTTACTGTTCCAACTTTTTCGGGGGAGGCTTTTCGGGAGTGGCCGCCGCATTCCTGGGCATTATCAACAATGCCCCGGGAACCGCTTCTCCCATACCCGGACTGCTGGCGCCCTTTGCCTTCAATCCGCCATTAAAGGTACTTATGGCGCTGCTGCTGGCTGCCATCAGCGGTACCCTGGCTGGAATCGTGGGAGCCATTGCCTTTAAGAAAAAGTATGATATCAAGCCGGAATTATCAGTCATTAATTCGTTTGAAGAGTAGAAACGCAGCGTGGGAACAGCCAGATGAGGAAACTTGTCTGGCTGTTTTTTGCGGTTTCCTGAAAAGGAAACAAAGGCAAGACGGCAGTTAACCATCACAAATATAAGGAGGAAACAATATGTCATTAATAGGAAAAGAAATCAGCGATTTTACAGTACAGGCCTATACGGGCGGAGAGTTCAGGGAAGTGAAGAAATCTGATGTATTAGGGAAATGGGCGGTATTTTTCTTTTATCCCGCAGATTTTTATATTTGTGTGCCCCACGAAGCTTGAGGATCTGGCTAACAAGTATGAGGACTTCAAGTCAGCCGGCTGCGAGATATACAGCGTATCCTGCGACAGCCATTTTGTTCACAAGGCATGGCATGACGCATCCAAGACCATCCGGAAAATCAAGTATCCCATGCTGGCGGATCCCACAGGCAGGCTGGCCAGGGATTTCGATGTGATGATAGAGGCTGACGGAATGGCTGAAAGAGGAAGCTTTATCATGAATCCGGAAGGAAAGATAGTGGCTTATGAGGTTATCGCGGGAAATGTGGGAAGGAATGCGGACGAGCTGTTAAGACGCGTTCAGGCATCCCAGTTTGTGGCGGAACACGGCGACCAGGTGTGCCCGGCAAAATGGCAACCCGGAGCAGATACCTTAAAGCCAAGTCTGGACCTGGTGGGACTGATATAAGCTGAGACTGGGCCGGGGATTTGGAGGATATATGGGACATAATGAGGACTTATACGATGTGATTATTGTAGGCGGCGGGCCGGCAGGGCTTTCAGCCGCCATCTACATGGCAGGGGCCAGGTACAGGATACTGGAATGTGAAGGTGCTCCATACCACTGCCGGGAAGTACCGGGCGCTGGGCGTGGTGCTGGCCACGGGAGCCAATCCCAGGAAGCTGGGCTTTAAAGGTGAGAAGGAGTTCCAGGGCAGGGGGTGGGGGTGGCATACTGCGCCAGGAAACCCTCCTGTCGTTAATTGGAATAAGCCTATTATAACATGGAGCCTGGGATGAATTCCCTCACCTTCATTTTCTGTTATGCATCCTGGAGCACAGGCATCCCATCCGACCGTAGAAGATTTGACAGCTGTTGCGCATATTAGTGATTGAAGACGAGAAACGGCTGGCTTTTACTCTGGCTGACATGATAGGCGGGGCCGGATATTATACAGATGTCTCCCATGACGGGGCAGAGGGACTGGAGCTGGCAAAAACCAGTATTTATGACGCCATTGTCCTGGATGTGATGCTTCCCGGAATGGATGGATACGAAGTCCTGAAAAAATTGAGAAGCGCCCGCAACATGACGCCGGTGCTCATGCTGACTGCCAGGTCGGAACTTGCTGACCGGGTCAGGGGATTAGACGCCGGAGCAGACTACTATCTGACAAAGCCGTTTGCCACAGAAGAATTCCTGGCCTGTCTGCGCACTGTGCTGAGGCGGCACGGGGATATTGCGCCCGACACCCTGTCCTTTGGCGATCTTATCCTCACGCCTGATTGTGAATGATTGGGCAAAAGGTTCAAAAACAATGTATTTATAGAAGAACATTTGTTAGAGTAATACAAAAAAACATGGCGGACATGTTGACAAACTTGGCAGCTATGTGATAACATATAATTACAAGATAAAGAGGAGTGACGCACATGAGGCGAATTATTATTGATGCAGATACCGGAATAGATGATTCTTTGGCGATTTTATATGCATTGAAATCACCGAATTTTCATGTAGAAGGAATTACAACATGTTTTGGCAATAATAATGCTGAGCAGTCCGCAGAGAATTCCATCCGCCTGCTCAAGCTGTCCGGCTGCGGATACGAGGTCCCGGTCGTGGTGGGGGCGGATGAATCTTTAGACGGAATTTTTGATTCCGCGCCTGCGTTTATTCACGGTGATAATGGAATCGGCAATGTGATCTTGCCGGAGAGCGAGCAGAAGCCGCTGGATGAAAAGGCAGAGGATTTCATTATCCGGAAAGCAGAAGAGTTGGACGGCGAACTGGTCATTATCACAACCGGCCGTATGACGAATCTGGCAAAGGCTTATCTGAAATATCCAGATCTGCCGAAGAAAGTGAAAAAAGTTGTATCCATGGGCGGTGCGCTGGATGTGCCGGGTAATATTAATCCATACGCAGAGGCTAATATTTACGGAGATGCCAGGGCTGCGGATATTGTGTTGCGTGCCGGCTTTAACATGATTCTGGTAGGACTTGATGTGACCATGAAGACATTCATTACAGATCGTGAGATCCGGAATCTGTGCGAGAACTGCAGTGATGAGTGCAGACCGATTGCAGATTATATCCGTGATGTGTTGAAGTTCTACTTCGAATTCCACCGTGTTTCTATGGGTATGGTTGATTCCTGCGTGGTTCATGATCCCCTGGCAGTGCTGATTGCAGAAGATCCGTCTCTGGGTATCTATAAGTTGATTCGTGCAGGTGTGGAGTATGAGAATGACGAGTTCAAGGGTATGCTCAAACACGATGTGGACTTTGTTCCGGCGCTTGACAGAGATGAAATTGCAGTTTGTGTTGGAGTGAATTCTGACAAAGCAGTACGTCGGCTGTTCTCTGTTTATCAGGACATGAAGCCGGGAAGATATAACTGGAAGTGATCGTGAAAAGAAGGAGAATGTCATGGGAAAGAAGATGATGCATATTGCGCTGGAAGCCGATGATATCGGCAGATATGTATTTCTGCCCGGAAGTCCGGAGCGGACAGAAAGGATCGCTGCTTATTTTGAAAATCCGAGAGAAATTGCATATAATCGTGAGTACCGTACTTTTGTTGGGGAGCTGGAAGGAGTAAGGGTAGCGGTAACCAGTACCGGAATCGGAGGCCCTTCGGCGGCGATTGCTGTGGAGGAACTTCATCAGTGCGGGGCCGGAACCATGATGCGTGTGGGAACCTGTGCTTCTACTTCACCGGAAGTGTCTGTGGGAGATGTCGTGATACCCAGTGGTGCTGTGAAGATGGAAGGAGTCAGCCTTCATTATCTTCCGGTTGAGTTTCCGGCAGTGCCTGATTTTCAGATGTTAAAGGCTATTGAGCAGGCAGCAATCAATCTGAAGTATCCGCATAATATCGGCGTTACCATCACAAAAGCATCTTTTTATACACAGACGGCACCTGAGACCAAGCCGGTTGGACCGGAACTGATGTATAAATGGGGCGCATATAAGAAGGGCGGCGCATCGTCTACCAGTATGGAATGTTCAGTCCTGTTTTCTGTGGGAGCCTCACTGGGAATTCGTACAGCCTGCGTGATGGCCTGCGCAACAGACTATAAGAATGATTCACCGGAAGGAAGACGGACGGATATCGATATTGAAGACCGCGCAATCCGTACTGCAATAGAAGCCATGAGACTGATTATCCGCAAGGATAAGGGGAATGTATAGAAAAGAGATGATTATATGACCATGCCACAGCTTAGTGAGCAGAATGTTCCTTATTATGTTCAGATTTACGATATTGTGTACGAAATGATTCAAAATGGAAGTCTGAAGGAAGGCGATATGCTGCCGGGAGAGAATGTATTAGCCTCTTACTGGAATGTCAGCCGCAGTACTGTTCGGATGGCAGTACGTAAGCTGGAAGAGGACGGACTGATTTACAAGATGCAGGGAAAGAAGACAACCATTACGGGGCAGATGGAAAGAAACAGAAACAGTATGACAGGCATTGCCAATCCTTGTCTGATCGGCTGCATGGAGCCAATCACGCGGGTGGAATCCAGCATGTCGATTCAGAATGGCGGCAGACTAATTGGTGACCTTCTTGGGATTGAACAGGACAAATTCAATGCACTGGCAGTTGATTGCAAATATTATGTTCAGGATGAACATGTGGCGTCTTCCGTAACGATTGTTCCGATTCAGGAACTGGAAAAATTGGGAATCACAATCGAGGACAAAGCAGCGATTGAGAATTTGGTTTTACATTCCCTTCATGAGAACTCCAGAAATTCAAGGATTTCCATGAGTGCGCTAGAGTGGGCGGAGGATGAAATGGATAAGCCCAAATGTTCCGTTTTGCTGGTAGCAGATGAAGTACTGGAAGAAGGCGGGCATCCGATTTCATATTACAAGTATTGGATGGACAGTGACTGGTATCGTTTTTCACTGGAGAGACGGCAATAGGAGAAAAGAGATTTTTATGAAGCATATGACTGTCAGTGGATAGTTTGTGATAATCATATCTTTTTATAACTTAGGAGGAAGAAAAAATGAAAAAAAATGTAACAAGTCTTATGCTGGCAGCTGCAATGGCAGCAACAATGTTATCCGGATGTGGCGGTTCTTCTGCAGAGGAGACTGCAGCAGCAAAAACTGAGACCGAGAAGACAGCCGATACTAAGAAAACTGCAGATGCAGATGATAAATTAAAAATTGTATACCTCTGTAACGGCAACCTGGGTGATAAGGGATTCAATGACTCTGCACAGAGCGGTATGAAGATGCTGGAAGAGAAGATGGGCGCTGAAATCAAGACAATAGAGATGGGCAGAGACGAGACCAGCTATGAGAGTAACTATCTGGATGTTTCAGAGCAGGATTGGGATATGATCGTATCCGGTACCTGGACTGTGAAAGAACTGGCGCAGGAGATTGCGGCAGAATTCCCGGAGAAAAACTACCTGCTGTTTGACTGTTCCGTAGACAGAGATGTGGTAACGGACGGCAATATGATGGGTGTCAACTACTATTCCAATCAGGCTGCTTATCTGTCCGGTGTCCTGGCTGCAAAGATGCTGGAGTCCGGTGATGCAAAGATTGATCCGGCGCAGAAGGTTCTGGGATTTGTAGGTTCTATGGATACAGCGAATATCAATGATTTCCTGGTAGGATATCTGGAAGGTGTCAAGTATGTAGATCCGGAGATCAAGGTGGCGACTTCTTATGTCGGTTCCTTTGAGGATGTTTCCAAATGTATGGAGATGACCAATCAGCTGTACAGTCAGGGAGCTCAGATCGTGTATGCACCGGCTTCTCAGTCCATTCTTGGTTCTGTTACAGCAGCACAGAATGCAGGAAAATATTTGATTTCATGTGATAACGACCTTTACAGTGACTTGGTTGATTCTGATCCGGAACTGGCTGCGAATATCCTGACCTCCAGTTTAAAGAATGTCGGACAGTCTATTTACACTTCTATCAAAGAATGGAGCGAGGGAACCATGTCTCTGGATCAGGACTATATTCTGGGTCTGGACAACGGTGCAGTAGGCCTGGCTAAGAATGACAACTATATGGCAAATGTTCCGGAAGATATTCAGAAATTTATCGATGAAACAGAGCAGAAGATTATTAACGGTGAGATTACCGTAGGTACTGCATTTGACATGACGACAGAGGAAGTGGCAGCTCTGCGTGACGAGATGAAACAGTGATGAACTGAGCGGTATAAGCTCAGATGGGGTATTTATAATGGCTGATGAAGTGTTAAAAATGTCTCATATTGTGAAGGTCTATCCAAACGGAGTCATGGCCAACAAAGATGTGACATTATCGGTAAATCGCGGCGAGATTCATGCACTGTCCGGCGAGAACGGGGCTGGTAAATCTACGCTGATGAAAATCCTGTTTGGCGAAGAACAGCCAACATCAGGAGAGATTTATATTAATGGAAACAAAGTACATATGTCATCTCCTCAGATGGCGATTAAACTGGAAATCGGTATGGTTCATCAGCACTTTATGCTGGTTCCTTCGCTGACGGTTACGGAGAATATAATCTTGGGTATGGAGCCCCGTAAGGGCATTCGGGTGGATCTTGGATATGCCCGCAGCCAGGTGGAGGAGATGGGCAAAAAGTTCAACCTTTATGTGGATCCGGATAAGCGTGTGGAGAATCTGACGGTTGGACAGAAGCAGAGAGTGGAAATCTTAAAGGCACTGTTCCGAGGTGCGAAAATCCTGATTCTGGATGAGCCGACGGCAGTGCTCACGCCTCAGGAGACCCAGGAACTGTTTGAAGAGCTGCTGAGCTTAAAGGATAACGGCTACACGATCATTTTCATTTCTCATAAGCTGCATGAGATCAAGCAAATCTGTAACCGGATTACGATCATCCGGCGGGGCGTTACCATGGGTGTGCATGATGTTGCATCTGTATCAGAGCAGGATATCTCCAGACTTATGGTTGGAAGGGATGTTGTACTGGATATTGAGAAAAAGCCATGTCAGCCGAAGAAACCGTTGGTACGTGTGAAGAATCTTGTGATGGTCGATGAGAACGGCAAACATGCGGTGGATGATATATCGTTTACTCTGCGTCAGGGAGAGATTCTGGGTATTGCCGGTGTAGAGGGCAACGGTCAGACTGAGCTGGTGGAAGCACTGACCGGTATGAGTGGGTATTCTGGTGGAACGATTGAAATCAACGGACAGGACATCAAGGGCTGTTCGGTGGAGAAAATCCGCAGTCTGAAGCTTGCGCATATTCCGGAAGACCGTATGACGATGGGAATTGCATCGAAGCTGTCTTTGACAGAAAATATGATTGCCGATAAGCTTCGCTGGAAACAGTTCTTCAAGCATGGCATTATCAACAAGAAAGCAGTACGGAAGTACGGCTATGAGATGATTGAACAGTATCAGGTGCTCTGTAAGACGCAGGATGTGGCTATTAACAGCCTCTCCGGCGGAAATATCCAGAAAGTGGTTCTCGCGCGAGAACTTTCCGGAGCTCCTCAGGTCATTATTGCGGATCAGCCGACCCGTGGTGTTGACGTAGGCGCCATGGAGTTTATCCGCAGACGTCTGGTTAAGATGCGTGAGGCAGATAACGGTGTTATCCTGGTTACATCGGATCTGAACGAGGTGCTGGGATTGGCAGACAGTTTGCTGGTGATGTATGAAGGAAAAATCGTGGCATATATCAAAGATGCTGGGGCGATGACAGAACAGGAGCTGGGTACTTATATGCTTGGTATTCAGAGGCAGTCAGACGAGGAGATAAAGGAGGCGCAGCATGAACAGTAATAAAAAGATCAATCTTCTGGTAGATACGGTCAAACTGGCGCTGATTATTTTTATCGCCTGTGCACTGGTATCCGTCATTGTCCTGCTTGTCAGTGATGATCCGATGACAGCAATCTACGGCTTTTTTATCGGACCGTTTACCTCACTCAGAAGAATCGGCAATATTATTGAGGCAGCATCTCCGCTGATGTTTACAGCACTTGCCGTTATCATTATCTTTGGTTCCGGTCAGTTTTCCATGATCGCAGAGGGTTCGTTCTTTATCGGTACGACAGGAGCCATGGTAGTGGCACTCTCATTGAAACTGCCGGCAGGTGTTCACCCGACTGTGGCAATTTTATTTGGCGGTGTCTGTGGTGCAATGGTGGCGCTGATTCCGGCTCTGTTAAAGATGAAGTGGAGTGTCAGTGAACTGGTTACATCGATCATGCTGAACTACGTGGTGCAGTTTTTCGCCATCTACATGGTAAGCTACCATTTCCGTGAGGTGAGCAGTTCCAGTCTGGCTTCGCTGAAGTTTGAAGACAGCTCCAGACTGCCGGTAGTGATTGAAGGTACGAGAATTCATGCCGGTGTTATTCTTGCAGTAGTGCTCTGCTTTCTGGTGTGGTTCTTCCTCTACCGGACTTCACTGGGAACGAAGCTGCGTATCACCGGTGAAAATCCGCTGTTTGCGAAATATTCCGGATTGAAAGTTACCGGACTTATGGTAGTCGCACAGGTTCTTGCCGGCGGCATTGCCGGTATGGGTGGTGGTGCAGAGTTACTTGGTATGTATAATCGCTTTAAATGGACTACATCCACCGGTCATGGCTGGACGGGAATCGTTGTAGCATTGCTTGCAAGAAATAATCCGCTTCTGGTACCGCTTGCAGCAGCTTTTATCGCCTACCTCAATGTAGGTGCAGACATTATGGCACGAAGCAGTGATGTGGGACGTGAAGTTGTGGACATTATTCAGGGTGTTATGATGTTTATGATCGCAGCAGAAGCGCTGCTGAAGGGCTGGAGACAGAGACTCATTGTGCAGGCAGCAAAAGCAGAAGAGGAGGGGGAGCAGAGATGAACATATTGAGTTATATTTTTAGCACGGAATTCGTTTTTATGTGGATCCGGGTTGCTACTCCGATTCTGTTTGCCTCTCTGGGCAGTGTAATCTGTTCCAGAGCCGGTGTTGTCAATCTGGGACTGGAAGGTATTATGCTGATTTCTGCATTGGCCGGTGTACTGGGAAGTGCCTTTGGCGGAAGCCTCTGGTGGGGCGTTCTGACCGGTATTCTGGCAGCAGTGGCAGTGAGTGCGGCTTTTGCTTATTTTCACCTGATTCTGAAAGCCAACAACGTGCTTTGTGGTACGGCGGTCAATACCATGGTTTCAGGTCTTACGATCTTTGTGCTGCAGCTTGCGACTGGTGAGAAAGGCAATTCCTCTTCCTTAAGGAGCTTTGCGTTTCCGCAGGTAGATATTCCGGTGATACAGGACATTCCGCTCATTGGAAGTATCCTGTCCGGACATAATGCATTGACCTATATTGCTCTGATCATGGTAGCGGTAATCTGGTTCTTCCTCTATAAGACGCCTACCGGGCTGCGGATGAGGGCTGTGGGAGAAAATCCGGATGCAGTTTCCAGTGTGGGACAGAATGTGGTTTCCATCCAGTTCCTTGCTATTATCTTATGCGGCGTGATGACTGGACTTGGCGGCATGTATCTGTCCATGGGTTATCTGAATATGTTTGTCCGTGATATGACGGCAGGCCGTGGCTTTATTGCTCTGGCCGCATGTTCCATGGGACAGGCGACACCAATCGGAGCGTTGATTTCATCAATGATTTTCGCATTTTTTGATGGACTTTCCAATATCCTTCAGATACTGAAGATTCCGTCTGAATTTATTCAGATGCTTCCGTATCTGGCAACCATTGCAGGATTGACGATTTACTCTATTCAGAAATCTGCGGCAGCGAATCATAAAATGAAAATGAAAGAAACAGAGGAGCAGTAACATAAAACAGGAAATCATTTGGAGCGCAAGGTCAGAATAATATTGAGGTAAATAAAACACAACTATAAAGAAGGAGATTTATCATGGTACTTGACAAAGAAACAAAAACAATGGGTAAGAAACAGTATCACGTTCACTTAAAACCGGGCGATGTCGGCAAATATGTATTACTTCCGGGTGATCCGGCTCGTTCTGACCGTGTTGCAAAATATCTGGACAATGCAGAACTGGTTGCTGATAACCGTGAACACCGCACCTTTACCGGTTACTATAAAGGAGTGAAGATTTCCGTAACTTCTACCGGTATGGGCTGCCCGTCCGCAACCATCGCAGCAGAGGAGCTGATGAATATCGGTGCTGAGTGCCTGATCCGTATCGGAAGCAGTGCAGCACTCCAGGAAGGTATTAAGATCGGTGATCTGATGATCTCTACCGGTTCCATGAAAAATGAGGGAACCAGCCGTTTCTATGTACCGGAATGTTTCCCGGCTGTACCGGATTTTGATCTGACCCGTGCGATCATTGACACTGCAAAAGAGATGCAGCCGCAGCTGAGCGGAAGAGTATTCTATGGCATCAATGCTACTGATGATGCGTTCTATGGCGAGACTCAGGAATGGATCGAGAACCTTTCCAAACTGGGCTGCCTGAATGTTGAGATGGAGAGTTCCGCACTGTATACGGTATGTCATCGCAGAAAGAAACGTGCTGCTATGATTAGTGCGGTTTCCGGCAACCTGATTACCGGTGAGGTGATTTATGAGACTGTCAACGAAGGACTGGCAACTGGCTGGGATGAAGAAATCAAGGTCGTTCTGGAAGCAATTTATCGGTTTGATCAGGAGATGCAGGGTAACTTATAGGCATTGATAACCGGAATGGATTCACAATTGGAAATGCCATAGTTATGAAGAAATCCTCATTCTTTTGATGAAGGAGACAAACAATGGGCGAAGCAAAGACCATGCATCTGGGGGTTACATCAGACCAGATTGGAAAATATGTATTTCTTCCGGGCAGTGTGGAACGTGCATCTTTGATTGCAGAACATTTTGACAATCCGGTCAAGATTGCTCAAAATAGAGAATTTCTCACATATACCGGTACTCTGGACGGAGTTCCGGTTACGGTGACCAGTACCGGCATCGGTGGTTCTTCTGCTGCAATTGCGATAGAAGAACTGTATGCCTGTGGTGCACATACCATGATGAGAATCGGTTCTGCAGCTTCCACTTCACCAAAAGTAAAAATAGGAGATGTCGTCATTCCAAATGGAGCTGTCCGTATGGAGGGAACTGGAAATCATTATCTTCCGTTTGAATTCCCGGCGGTGCCGGATTACGAAATGCTGAAAGCCCTGGAAGCTGCAGCAATCAAACTGGGACATCCATATAATATCGGTGTAACGATCACAAAAGATTCGTTTTATACTGAGACTGAACCGGAGACAAAGCCGGTATATCAGGAACTGAAATATAAGTGGGATTCTTATCTGGCAGGCGGGGCGACCAGCACAAGTATGGAGTGTTCGATCCTGTTTCTGGTTGGTGCGTCCCTGGGAATCCGTACTTCCAGTGTATTGATCAGTGCTACCAATTTTGATGAATATTCCAACGATGCCGAGGACTACCCGACTGGCTGGGAGCAGCGAGCCATTGAGACCGGTATAGAAGCAATGCGGATGATGATCCGAAAGGACAAAGCAGATTGACAAAAATATATCTATATAGCTGTTTAAAACGTAGCTGGACTCACGTTGTTATATGAATTGCCGAAAATGCAGCAGGCGTCTTCGTGATTACCTTAAACTGCCAGCAGTACACCAGAAATATAGTGGATACTATGAAACGGTATTATGCAGAAGGGGATAAAAAATGAAGGGAACTTTGCTGGTTAAGAATGTAAAACATCTTGTTACCTGTGATGCAGAAGACAGGGTTCTTGACAATGTCAATGTACTGGTAAAAGATGGTGTGATTGAGAAAATCGGATGCGAGAATATGACGGCAGATGAAGTGATTGACGGATCCCATATGGTTATGTATCCGGGCCTGATCAATACGCATCACCATCTTTATCAGACATTCAGTCGTAATCTGCCTCAGGTGCAGAACATGGAACTATTTCCATGGTTAAAAACATTATATGAAATCTGGAAGAACGTAGATGAGGATGTGACATACTACAGTTCTCTGACTGGTATGGGAGAACTGTTGAAAAACGGCTGTACGACTTGCCTGGACCATCATTATGTATTCCCAAAGGGACATGAATCAGGGATTCTGGATGCCCAGTTTGCAGCAGCAGATGCACTGGGAATGCGTTTCCACGCAACCAGAGGAAGTATGGATCTGAGTGTGAAGGACGGAGGCTTACCGCCTGACAGTGTCGTTCAGACGGTTGATGAGATTCTGGCTGACTGCGAAGAAGCGGTAAAGAAATACCATGATCCAAATCCATATTCCATGCATCAGGTGGCACTTGCACCATGTTCTCCGTTCAGTGTGACCGGTGAATTGCTGAAAGAAAGTGCTGTGCTGGCAAGAAAGCTGAATGTGAGACTGCACACTCATCTGGCAGAGACCATGGATGAGGAGAATTATACACTGGAGCGTTTCCATATGCGTCCGCTGGAGTATATGGAGAGCCTGGGCTGGGTTGGACCGGATGTATGGTTTGCCCATGGAATCCATTTTACAGATGAAGAGCTGGTACGCCTTGCTGAAACCCAGACAGGTGTGGCCCATTGCCCGATTTCCAATATGAAGCTTTCTTCCGGTGTGGCAAAAATCCCGCAGATGCTTGAACTGGGAGTCCCGGTTGGTCTGGCGGTAGATGGATCAGCCAGTAACGATGGTTCCAATCTGTTAGAGGAAATGCGTGTGGCTTATCTGCTTCATCGTCTGAATTGGAGTCAGAAAGCACCTAACGGTTATGATTTCCTGAAAATGGATACCAGAGGAAGTGCATCAATTCTTGGAAGAAAAGAACTGGGACAGATTGCAGAGGGAATGGCAGCAGATTTCTTTATGATTGATTTAAACCGACTGGAACTGGTTGGTGCCCAGTACGATGTAAAATCCATGCTGTGTACAGTTGGATTGAAGGGCAGTGTAGATTACACGGTAGTCAATGGTAAGATCGTTGTAAAAGAAGGACAGCTGACCGGTGTAGAAGAAGCACTTGTCATCGAGAAGGCAAATGCATCTGTGGATGCTTATCTGAATCACTAAATGAAGAATAATTTCCACTCGGGGATGCCGGTATTCCATGAATTGTGTAATATAAGCGGGGGGCTTGATTTTCTTAAGGCGCGCTGTGGCCATATCTGCAATGCAAGCTATGCGGTAAGAGCTGATTTGCGGGGACATCATATCGGTGAGACTCTGGTGAAGCATTGTATGGCAAAGGGAAAAGAGCTGGGATTTGGAATCCTGCAGTTTAACGCGGTGGTTAGGAGCAATGCTTCGGCGCTGCATCTGTATGAAAAGCTTGGGTTTACGCAGCTGGGGGTGATACCGGGAGGATTCCTGATGAAGGATGGGCATTATGAGGACATCATTCCCCACTATCATGTTTTGTAAGAATTATGAAAATATATTTTACAGTTTTTTGGTACGGCTGGCAGATATGGCAAAGGCTCCCTATGAAACCATTTTTCTGCTGTCATTTAAAAGTGAGTTACAGCCGCTTTCTTACTGGTTCCCTTCCACTATAATTATATCCTCCTGCTCCAATGCATCTGCAATCCAGCCGATGAATCGGCTGTAAAAGTCAAAGACAGTATCGTCGAAATGGATGTGGCTCATGTCATTTTCGATTTTCTCTATTATGATATTCCAGGTCCCGGCAGGTATGCGGTTATCCCAACAGACGTCAAATTCCGGGAATTCTGATTCCAGGTAGGATAGCAGGAGTTTTGTATAGTCTGTCTTATAAATGCGCAGTGGTTCCTTACAGTATGTATAGTGGTCTCCCAGGCCAGTGTCAAAGCTGCAGGGATAAAAGCTGAGATTTAACTTTTCATCCGGAGCCGAAAAACATCTTAATACCATAACCATCCCCCTCGTATATCATTACATTGCCGTGTGCCGGGTCTTCTATGGCTAAGCCCCAGGCTGAACGTGATAATTTAATTATAGCACGACGGGGGGAGATTTGATAGTGTGAAAAGATAAGGCGGATTGACAGGAACTGGGGGCGGCTATAAAATAGAGGGATACCGATATTTTATTATAATGTGTGGCTGGGGGAAAATAGAAGAGGCTGATTGAGAGGGCAGGCACAAAAAAACAATGAAAAACCGGGTACGCTTGGAACGGATAATTGTAATTGCGGGAATACTGGTAGTGCTGTTCCTCACGCTGGTCACCAGATCCTATTACCAGAATGTCTTAAAGCAGGTGGGGGAGGACGGCGGCGAGGATGGAAATGAATACCGCTACCATTACGTCATGATTGTGGAGGATTCCGATATGCCTTTCTGGAAGGATGTGTACGGGAGCACCAGAGAGGCTGCCAGGGAGCACAATGCCCTGGTGGAGCTGATGGGCAAGAGTCTCTCCTCCACCATAGAGATAGAGAGTCTCATGGACATGGCCATTGCCTCCAGGGTGGACGGAATCATCCTGGAATACACGGGCGGTCATAAGATAGATGAGCGGATTAATGAGGCTGGTAAGGAGGGAATACCTGTGGTCACGGTCCTCAAGGATGCTCCGGATACCAGCCGCATAAGCTTTGTGGGGGTCAACGACTACCAGCTGGGGCGGCAGTACGGGGAACAGATTTTAAAGCTGGTGCCGCCGGATAAGGACGATGTGGAGGTGATGCTTCTGCTCCACGACAGAGATAACAGCAGTCAGGTGCAGATTGCAGAACAGATTAATAACCTGCTGGTGACCTCCCCGGACACATCGGGAAGGGTCAGGCTCATACAGGAGACCATGCGCTCCACCGGGAAGGTGGATGCGGACGAGACCATCAGGAACATATTCTTCCGCAAGGAGGGAATACCGGACGTCCTGGTGTGTACCGAGGCCGTGGATACAGAGGCTGCCTACCAGGCCATGATTGACTACAATAAGGTGGGGGAGCTCCAGCTTCTGGGGTATTACAAGTCGGACCAGCTTCTGGAGGCTGTCAGGAAGGGGAATATTCCGGTAACGCTTGTCATCGATACGGAGCAGATGGGGCGGTACTGTGTGCAGGCATTGGAGGAGTATCTGCAGGAGGGGCATGCAAATTCCTATTACAGTGTGGATTTGCAGTTTGTCACGAAAGAAAATGTGGATTAGAGCCTGTCTGAAAAGTGAGCGATGCGTATGGAGAGACCGGGAAAGAACATATGGGGCCATCTTAGCCTGGAGAAGAAAATACTGCTGGCCGTGACTCTTATGATACTGACATTATTTATAAGCAACATATTTATCTATCTCCAGGTAAATAAGATAGCAGGCAAGATGGATACGGTATATGCCAGCAATGTGAACTTAAGCGGGCTGTCGGAGGCCCTGGAGCATGTGCAGAAGGACATGGGGGACTATGTGTCCGTGAAGAGCTCGGACAGCCTTGAGAGCTACTACAAAAGCCAGCAGGAATACCGTGGATTTTTAGAACGCCTGAACGATAAGACGGTTGACAAGCCGGGGAAAATCCTGGAAAAGAACATCCGCATGATGTCGGAATCCTATCTGGATGTGACCCAGGATGCGGTGCAGGCCAAGCGGGGGCGGAACGTGGAGAGGTACAGGGAGGCCTATGAGAGAGCCCTTACCCTGTATCAGTACATCAACACGCGCATATCGGAGCTCAATGAGTTCCAGTTTAAAAACAACTCTGCCAGCTACCGGACCATGAGGGAAGCCCTTCGCTATATGGAGGTTTTCAATATGGTAATCCTGATGATTGTCATGCTGGCAGGACTTATGGTGCTCAGGATGCTGGTAAAGGATATGGTAACGCCCCTTACCAGTCTGGCAAGGACCGCGAATCTGGTGGGACAGGGTAACTTTAACGTAAAGATGCCGGATACGGATTCCAACGACGAGATTGGCATTGTCACCAGGACCTTCAACCAGATGGTAGGCAGTCTGGAGGAATATGTGGCTAAGGTAAAGGAGGGGGCGGAGAAGGAGCAGGAGCTTTTGGAGCGGGAGCTCTTGATGGAAAACCACCTGAAGGAAGCGCGCCTCAAATACCTGCAGTCCCAGATTAATCCCCATTTTCTGTTTAATTCCCTCAATGCCGGGGCCCAGCTGGCCATGATGGAGGACGCGGAAAAGACCTGTATTTTCCTGGACAAGATGGCGGAGTTCTTCCGCTACAATGTGAAGAAGGGGCTGGGGGACGCCACGGTAGGGGATGAGACGGCTGCGGCTGAAAATTATATCTACATACTGAATGTGAGGTTTGCAGGGGACATACAGTTTAAAGAGTCCGTAGACCAGCGGGTATTGGATGTGAAGATGCCCAGCATGATATTGCAGCCCATTGTGGAGAATGCGGTCAGACATGGGATCCGCGGCATGGAGGAGAATGGGACAATCCTTCTAACGGTTCAGGGATGCAGGGATTCCATCCGCATCAGTGTGCGGGATAACGGAAAGGGCATGAGCCGTGAGAGGATTCTTGAGGTCATGGAGGGCAGGAAGCAGGAAACACCGGACGACGGCGACTCCACGGGGATCGGCCTGGACAATGTGGTCAGCCGTCTGGAACTGTATTACCAGCAAAAGGGCCTGGTTCAGATTGTAAGCGAAGGCCCCGGAATGGGGACCGAGGTCATTATCCATATTCCGGTGAAGGAGGAGATTGGAAATGTTTCGGATATTATTGGCAGATGATGAGGGAATCATGCTGGAGTCCCTTAAGCATATCATTACCACCAGCTTTGGAAGTGAATGCGATATACGATGCGTCAAGACAGGCAGGGCTGTGGTGGAGATGGCAGAGAGCTTTCACCCGGATATTGCGTTTGTGGACATCCATATGCCGGGGCTCAGCGGAATCCAGGCCATCCAGGAAATAAGGAAGGTCAATAAGGAGATGATTGTCATTATCATCACGGCTTACGACAAATTCGCCTATGCAAAGGAGGCAGTGAACCTGGGTGTCATGGAGTATCTGACCAAGCCCATTTCCAATAAAAAGATCATCCTGGACGTATGCATGAAAGCCATGCAGCGGGTGGAGGAAGCCAGGCAGAAGCGGAGCGACGACCTTAAAATCAGGGAGAGGCTGGAAATCGTGGTGCCCATGATTGAGAGCGGGTTTATCTACAACATGCTTCAGGACGACGGCGGAGCGGACAGCTCCGGCTACGAGGAACTGCTGGGAATTAAGGACAATTACGGTTTCTGCCTGGTGCTGGAATTCGGAGACAGGGATGAGAGCGGCAGGCTGACCAATGCAATCGGTTCCAGCGTAAAGGCCAACAAGTATTACCAGGACATGAGGGAAATCGTGAAGGATTATTTTTCCTGTATCACCGGGCCTGTCATGGGCAACCGGGTGGTACTGTTTGTGCCTTCCTCTGAGCCGGTGCTTAAATATGAAGAGCGGGTGGAGGTCATCACCAGGACCAGGACCATGCTCCAGAAGCTGGAGGAACACATTGGCAGCGATTTCCGCAGCGGCATCGGAAGCACAAAAACTCTGGGAAACGCAAAGGAGTCATACGGGGAGGCGCTGAGGGCCCTGCGGGAGAGCGTCAGCCATGTGGTCCACATCACGGATATCCCCAGCAGGCAGGAGGATGTGACCGGGGAATATCCAAAGGAGCTGGAATACAGTTATTACGAGCGGGGGCTGAAGGCGGACAGCGAGGGAGCCGCTGCCTGCGGGGCTGAACTGTTCTCACGCATGCAGGGAAGGTATGTCTGCCGGGAGGACATGGAGGCTAAGGTGCTGGAGCTAATCATGCAGCTGGAGTACCGGATATGCACAAAGGACGGCACTGAGTTCGGCCTGAAGCCCCGGGGCAGTTATATCCGGGAGATAAAGGAGGCATCTGACAGCGACAAATTGTGCCGCTGGTTCCTGGAAAAGACAAGGGAAATATGCAAATGCGCGGGAACTGAGAAAAAGAAGGAGATGGAGTACCTGGTGGATACGGTGAGGAAATACATTGACGAAAATTACCAGAAGGATATTTCCCTGGACGAGATATCCAGGTTGGTGAATATAAGCCCTTACTATTTCAGCAAGCTGTTCAAACAGGGAACAGGGGAAAATTTCATCGAGTACCTGACACGGACCAGGATGAGACAGGCCTGTGCCTGCCTCCGGAATCCGGATTACAGCATTAAGCAGATATGCGCCATGGTTGGATACAGCGACCCGAATTATTTCAGCCGTATTTTTAAGAAATACGAGGGCGTCAATCCCAGCGAGTACAGGGAACGGATGGAGAACGGGGCAGGCAAAGGTTAAGAGAAGGACAAGGAAAGGACAGGGAAACGATATGGGTATACGCAAAAGGAGTACCGCGGGGCGCAGTGCCTGCATGTTGCTTACAGCACTGTTCACAGTCCTGGCGGCCTCGGGCTGCGCCAAGACAGAGGACGCGGCGGCGGGCAGTGTGGAGCAGGAGGAGCAGGGGGTACAGATTGGACTGAGCTTTGAATCCTTTGTAATAGAACGATGGATGCGGGAGAGGGATGTGTTCGTGTCCGCGGCAAAGGAGCTGGGGGCGGAGGTCAATGTACAGAATGCCAACGGGGATGTGAAGGAACAGATTTCCCAGATTGAGTATTTCATCAAGAAGCAGGCGGACGTCATCGTGGTAGTGGCAGGGGACTGTGAAGCGCTGACAGACGTGATGATTAAAGCCAGGGAAGCGGGAATCAAGACGGTTTCCTATGACCGGCTCATACTGAATGCCGGATGCGACCTGTACATATCTTTTGACAACACCGAGGTGGGCAGGCTGATGGCTGAGAGCATGCTGGAAAACATTCCGGACGGAGGCGATATCTTCCTGATTCAGGGGCCGCTAACCGATAACAATGTAAGGCTCATCCGCGAAGGCATCGACGAGACCCTGGCCGGCAGCAATCTCAATGTGGTCTATGAGTCCAACTGCCCTGGCTGGATTGCAGAGAACGCCTATACCTATACCAAGGAAGGATTAAAACAGGGCCACAATGTAAAGGGAATCATCTGCGGAAACGATGATCTGGCCAGCCAGGCATTCCGGGCCTTGTCCGAGGAACGGCTGGCCGGAAAGGTGTGCGTGACCGGTCAGGACGGCGACCTGGCAGCCTGTCAGCGCATTGTGGAGGGAACCCAGGAAATGACGGCCTTTAAATCTGTGGAACAGGAGGCCGGCATGGCTGCCAAATGCGCGGTGCTCCTGGGACTGGGGGAGGAAATCGGGGAGGTGCAGGACACTGCTTATGACGGCACCTATAATGTGCCCTATCTGGAGCTGCAGCCCATTGCCGTCACCAAGGAAAATATGGACGAGGTCATCATTAAGGGCGGGTTCCACGCCAAGGAGGATGTGTATCTGAATGTAAACTGATTTTTCTGTCAGTAAGATACAGCCTAAAATACAAGGTAAGAAAAGGATTGCAGCTAGCACATTTTTAACTAAAAATAATACAAACTCAGCAAAAATGTCCTGTAGAGCACAGGGCATTTTTTTAAACCTCTTAAAAGTGTGCAGATGGGTGCCAAGCAAGTCCAGAGCAGGCTGTGGTATATTGAAACCATCAAAAACATTTGGAGGAGGATTTACAATATGAAAAAGAAATTGTTAGTGACCATGCTTACATTAGCCATGGCAGGCAGCCTAATGGCATGCGGAAGCAAGGAGGGAGCCGCTCCTGCTTCAGAGGCAAATACAGAGGCGCAGGCCGATGCAAAGGCAGAGGACGCCAAAGCAGAGGATACCAAGACTGAGACAGAAGCAGCAAAGGACGGGGCTGCATCCGGCGAAAAGCACCTGATTGGCGTGGCAATGCCAACCAAGGACCTGCAGAGATGGAACCAGGACGGAAGCAACATGAAGGCAGAGCTGGAGGCAGCCGGATATGAGGTAGACCTTCAGTACGCCAGCAACGATGTACAGACTCAGGTATCCCAGGTGGAGAACATGATTTCCAACGGCTGTGAGATGCTGGTAATCGCATCCATCGACGGAAGCTCTCTGGGCGAGCCTCTGGGACAGGCAAAGGAAGCAGGCATACCTGTTATTTCTTATGACAGACTTCTGATGAACTCTGACGCTGTTACATACTACGCAACCTTTGACAACTACATGGTAGGACAGAAGCAGGGCGAATATCTGGTAGAGGCCCTTGGATTAGAGGAGAACGACGGACCATTTAACATCGAGATGTTCACCGGCGACCCGGCTGACAATAACTGCAACTTCTTCTTCGGCGGAGCCATGGACGTGCTTCAGCCATACATTGACAGCGGAAAGCTGGTTGTAAAGTCCGGCCAGACCACATTTGAGCAGGTGGCAACCGCTAACTGGGATTCAGAGAAGGCACAGAACAGAATGGATACCATCATCGCAGGAAATTACTCCGACGGTACCGTTTTAAACGCAGTGCTCTGCTCCAACGACTCCACCGCACTGGGTGTTGAGAATGCCCTTGCATCCTCCTATACCGGCGAATATCCCATCATCACCGGTCAGGACTGTGATATCGCCAATGTGAAGAACCTGATTGCAGGCAAGCAGGCAATGTCCGTATTCAAGGATACACGTACCCTGGCCTCACAGGTAGTTAAGATGGTGGACGCCGTTATGCAGGGCGGAGAGGCAGAAGTAAACGATACCAAGTCTTATGACAACGGCACAGGCGTAATCCCCACATATCTCTGCGAGCCGGTGGTTGTCACAATCGATAATTACAAAGAAATGCTGATTGATTCCGGTTATTACACGGAAGACCAGTTAAAGTAATCAGATGGACCGGTGAAACAGGCCGGAAAAGATGAGAACCATACAGGCGGGGAGAAATACCCGCCTGTATGGTTGCAGGAGGGATAGAATGGCAGAGATACTTTTGGAAATGAGAAATATCACCAAGACCTTCCCCGGAGTAAAGGCCCTTGACAATGTAAACCTGAAGGTGGAAAAGGGAGAAATCCACGCGCTGGTGGGGGAAAACGGAGCCGGTAAATCCACTCTCATGAACGTGCTCAGCGGCATATATCCCTACGGCACATATGAGGGCGACATCATTTACGGCGGACAGGTGTGCAAGTTCGATAAAATCAGCGACAGCGAGGAAAAGGGAATCGTCATCATCCATCAGGAGCTGGCGTTGATTCCATATATGTCCATTGGCGAGAACATGTACCTTGGAAATGAAAAAGGAAAGAAGATGGCAATTAACTGGGACCAGACATACGACGAGGCTGACCGCTATTTAAAGACAGTGGGCCTTAATGAGTCCTCCCATACATTGATCAAGGATATCGGGGTGGGAAAGCAGCAGATGGTGGAGATAGCCAAGGCCCTTGCCAAAAAGGCCCGGCTGCTGATTCTGGACGAACCAACTGCTTCCCTCAATGAGGATGATTCCAAAGCCCTGCTGGAGCTGCTGCTTAAATTCAAGCAGGAGGGCATGACATCCATCATTATTTCCCATAAGCTCAACGAGATCGCATATGTGGCTGACAAGATAACGGTCATCCGTGACGGCTCCACCATAGAGACACTGGATAAACAGACAGATGACATCTCAGAGGACCGGATCATAAAGGGCATGGTGGGACGTGAGCTGACAGACCGGTTCCCCAGGAGGGAGAACATCAACATCGGCGGCACTGCCCTTAAGGTCAGGGATTGGGTGGTATACCATCCCCTGTACTCAGACAGGAAGGTGGTGGACCATGTGTCCATTCATGTGAACAAAGGAGAAGTGGTGGGAATCTGCGGGCTTATGGGCGCAGGACGTACGGAGCTGGCCATGAGCATTTTCGGAAAGAGCTACGGCACCAATATATCGGGACAGCTTTATATTGAGGGGAAAGAAGTCCATCTGAATACGGTGCACGATGCCATATGCCATAAAATCGCATATGTGACTGAGGACAGGAAGGGGAACGGCCTTATCTTGTCCAATCCCATCCGTGTAAACACCACCCTTGCCAACATGGGGGCGGTCAGCAGCCATGGAGTCATAGACAAGGACAAAGAATACATGGTGGCTGTGGAGTACAAGGATAAGCTGAAGACAAAATGTCCTGGAGTGGAACAGAACGCAGGAAATTTAAGCGGCGGCAACCAGCAGAAGGTACTTCTGGCAAAATGGATGTTCACGGAGCCCGATGTCCTGATTCTGGATGAGCCCACAAGGGGAATCGACGTAGGCGCAAAGTATGAGATATACTGTATCATAAACCGTCTGGTGGAGGAGGGAAAGTCCGTCATCATGATATCGTCGGAGCTTCCCGAGGTGCTGGGCATGTCCGACCGCATTTATATTATGAATGAGGGCAGGCTGGCCGGGGAAGTGGACGCTTCGGAAGCTACCCAGGAATATATTATGTCCTGTATTCTTAAAGCTGATAAAGGAGAGTAGACCATGGATCAAAAGCTGAAAATCTCAGAGATTCTGAAAAAATATACAATGATTATCGCCCTTGCGGTCATCATCATACTGTTTACCGTGAACACGGGAGGCAAGATGCTTCTTCCGCAGAACGTAAACAACCTGATTGCCCAGAATGCCTATGTATTTATCCTGGCCACCGGTATGCTGTTCTGTATCCTGACAGGAGGCAACATCGACCTCTCGGTTGGTTCCGTGGTATGCTTCGTGGGCGCCATCGGAGGCAAGATGATGGTGGAAATGGGCATCAGCCCCTGCCTTACACTCATCGCCATGGCCATCATGGGAATGCTGGTGGGAGCATGGCAGGGATTCTGGATTGCCTATGTCAGGATTCCACCTTTTATCGTTACCCTGGCCGGCATGCTGATGTTCAGGGGGCTTTCCAACGTGGTGCTTCAGGGAATGACGCTGGCCCCCATACCGGACCAGTTTCTGGTGCTGTTCAACAACTATGTGCCGGATTTCTTCGCAGTGGAGGGCTTTAACCTGACCTGTTTCCTGGTGGGAGTCATTGCCTGTGTTGTCTATGCCTTTATCGTGTTCAATGGAAGGAGACAGAAACTGGCAAAGGGGTATTATGTGGAGCCCCTTACGGGAGTTGTGGTCAAAATGGCAGTCATCTGCGTTGTCCTGCTCTCCTTCATGTTCCGTCTGGCCCAGTACAAGGGGATTCCAAACGCTCTTATCTGGGTTGCGGTCATCATCGGAATCTACAGCTATATTGCCTCCAAGACCACCACAGGCCGCTACTTTTACGCTGTGGGCGGCAATGAGAAGGCAACAAAGCTTTCCGGCATCAATACCAACCGGGTATATTTCCTGGCCTACCTGAACATGGGCCTTCTGGCAGCCATCGCGGGCATGGTCACAGTGGCCAGACTGAACTCCGCCAACCCCACGGCTGGAAACAGCTATGAGATGGACGCAATCGGCGCGTGCTTCATCGGCGGCGCTTCCGCATACGGCGGCACCGGTACAGTGCCCGGGGTTATCGTGGGCGCAACCCTCATGGGCGTGCTGAATCTGGGCATGAGCATCATGGGAGTGGACCAGAACCTGCAAAAGGTGGTAAAGGGCGGCGTTCTGCTGGCAGCCGTTATATTTGATGTGGTGAGTAAGAGAAAGTCATTTATTGTTAAATAATCATGTGTGATATCAGCAGGAACAAAATACCCTGGGGCCGTTGTCGTTACAGCTTGCTCCAGGGTATTTCCCTTGAGAAATAAAACTGTGTCATGTATAATAAGATTTATGTGGAAAGAGATGCGAAGGATGATACAAAGAAGTGCGTTGCAGCATACAAAGGAGATATGACATGACAAAGGAAATACTTGCATTGGAAATTATAGACCGCCTGAAAAAAGAATATCCCGATGCAGGCTGTACCCTGGACTATGACCATGCGTGGAAGCTGCTGGTCAGTGTTCGTCTGGCGGCACAGTGTACAGATGCAAGGGTGAACGTGGTGGTTGAGGAGCTTTACGCCAAATATCCGGATGTGGATGCCCTGGCAGAGGCGGATGTGGAAGATATTGAACGGATTGTGAAGCCCTGCGGCCTGGGACACAGCAAGGCCAGGGACATAAGCGCCTGCATGAAGATACTGAAGGAACAGTATGGAGGTAAGGTGCCGGATGACTTTGACGCCCTGTTAAAGCTTCCCGGAGTGGGAAGGAAGAGCGCCAACCTGATTATGGGGGATGTGTTTGGAAAACCTGCCATTGTGACGGACACACACTGTATCCGCCTGGTGAACCGTATGGGCCTGGTGGATGGAATCAAGGAGCCAAAGAAGGTGGAAATGGCTTTGTGGAAGCTTGTACCGCCTGAGGAGGGCAGCGATTTCTGTCACAGGCTGGTATTTCATGGCAGGGACGTCTGTACGGCCAGGACAAAACCCCACTGTGAGGCATGCTGTCTCAATGATATCTGCAAAAAAGCGGGAGTGGAATAAATATTTGCAGGGATGGAATAGAGATGGGACTTGAAGAAAGCTTTATGGAAAAAGCTCTCCGGTATATAATGCGGCCGGAGAGCTTTTTTTGCTTAAAGAGGTAAGCTTAATTGTGGAAACAGGACAATGGATGATGAGTCGGGAACAGTCAACGCTTTTGCAGGAAGGTGAGAAGATGAAAATTAATCCGTAAAACATGTGAAGTATGGCGCTGGAAGGGTGGCAGAACTGGATCAGAACCATATGGTGGTTTTGTTTGAAGGTGAAACCGGGAGAAAGGTATTTCCATATCCCGATGCCTTTGAGCATTTTTGTGTTTTGACAATCCCATCCTTCAGGAGCGGGCAGAGGCCGAGGCTATGGAGTTAAAGAAGAAGCAAGCGGAGGAAGCATAGCTATATGGAATAATTTAGGATATTAAGGGTTCCTAAAATGCGGGATGTGTGCTATATTAGAGAATAATATTCTGCTGCCAGTCAATCATGCTGCGCACATCCTTTGTATGTGCAGGAAAGGAGAGGAACCTTATGAAGAATTCAGGAACCGTGAGAATGGAGACAAAGCGGCTGGTGCTGCGCCCTTTTGTGATAGAGGATGCAGGCGCCATGTTCAGAAACTGGGCAAACGATCCTCAGGTCACGAAGTTTCTCTCCTGGGAACCTCACAAGGATGTGGAGGAGGAAGTGGTGGGGGAATGGAATCATGAAGGAGGCGTTTGCGGAGCTGATTCGGTTCTTTTTCGAGGTGGAGGGTGCCAACCGCGTGGAGGCCCGGCACGATACGCGCAATGTGAACAGCGGAAAGGTCATGATGGCCTGCGGGCTTAAAATGGAAGGGACCCTCCGGCAGTATGGGTGGAATAATCAGGGGATATGCGATGAGTGTATCTATGGGATGGTGGCTTCGGATTATTTTAAAGGGAAATAGTAGAAAATATAAGGAATAATTTGTGTTTTCCCACCAAACATAGTATAATCAAACTGTTTTATACGGTGTAATCAAGAAGGAGATTTATATGGAATTGTTTGAAGAAAAGAATACAACAGAGACATCAGCCCCAGCAAAGCGATATGAAGGCAAGGCATTCATTTTCTCAGATATCCCGTCACAGGAAAAAATCATTCAAGTTCTGTGTGCAACCTTTGGCCTGGACCCGGAGGGAATGGGAGACACCCTGGTTCTGCACAACGGAGATATAGAAATCCGTCTGGCGGTGGCCAGCGAGTCTGCCGGCGAGCAGGCGGAGGAGTTCATAAACAGACAGGTGGAGGGAACCTGCGACCATTTTTATCAGGTTAAAACAGGGGTGGTGGATGTTAAGACCAACCTGCTGTACCAGATTGGACGGGCCAGAAGTTTTGTGCTGGTGGAATATGCCTTTGACGTGGAAGACGAAGAGGATATAAAGGATAAGAAGACCATGATTGAGGACATGTTCGTGTCCATCTTAAATGACCTGGAGGGAATCATCCTGATTCAGAACCAGGAAGAGAAAGAGGACAGCATGTTCTGCTGCGGGGAAAATGGGGAAAAGCTCCTGATTCTGTCCGACAGGGGCGGAAGCGCTTTTACCCGATATCTTCCCTATCAGGAGCCGGACTTAAAGGCCGGAAAGGATATCACCCAGGAACAGGTAGACCGCAGGATGCGTACCATGCAGACGCTTATCGGGAATGCCATCTATGTACCCGGATGGCTGCCGGCGGTTGAGCCTGCTTCACAGATAACCTGCCCCTCCCTGGAGGAGACCGCCAAGAGGGCCCTGGCCATTATGGGTGTTGCCATTTATTCGGAATGCCTGCTGGATGAAAAACAGGGAGTGGAAAAGGCCCAGAATTTCCTGATGGATTATATTGATAATAACAATACCCAGGATTATTTCTCTCCCAGGGAGTGGAAGTATCTTCACGATACGGCTCCCGACAGGAAGGAAGTCCTGTCTTTCTTAAGGCAGTATGAATCCCTTTACGTGGTAGAGTGGGCTCTGGGACTGGTGGAGGAGCTGGGATTCCCGGACCATCCGTGCAATCCCGCTGATTTGGTAAAGTCTCTGAGGAATGGCACCAGTATCAGTAAAATCATGGCAAAGTCCAGGCCTAAGAGCCCCAGAGAGCTGTTAGATGCCTGCGACCTTATTTCCTGTCTGGAATGGTCCTGCATCAATGCCAGGCGCCATGAACTGCCGGAGCCTGTGGGCATGAAGACCAGGGTGGTAAGGGAATGGCACAAGGCTCTTAACTGGCTGACAGGCCATGGCCAGTGGGATGAGGTAAGGGCTAATACCTAAAATACGTCTGTAAAGAGGTAGATGGAAATGAAAACTGGAATTGTTGTGGAAGGCGGCGGAATGCGGGGCATTTACGCCGCCGGCGTATTGGATGTTTTATTGGAACATGGGATTAAGGCAGACGGTCTGGTGGGCGTTTCGGCCGGAGCCGTCCATGGGTGCAGCTTTGTGGCGGGACAGGCCGGGCGCTCCATACGCTATAATCTGAAGTACTGCCGCGACCCGCGGTATATGAGCTTCCGCTCTCTGGTAATGACCGGCGACCTGGTGGGAAATGAGTTCTGCTATCACGAACTGCCGGAGCGGCTGGACCCATTTGACAATGACGCCTTTGAGGCTTCGCCCATGGAGTTTTATGCCACCTGCACGGATGTGGAGACCGGCAGGCCGGTATACCACAGATGCGACAGCCTGAGGGGAGAGAACATACAATGGATCAGGGCATCTGCATCCATGCCCCTGGTTTCCAGGATTGTGGAAATAGACGGACAGAAACTGCTGGACGGAGGAGTATCCGACTCCATTCCCGCGGCGGCATTCCGCAAGATGGGCTTTGGAAGAAGCCTGGTCATACTTACGCGGCCGGATGGTTACCGCAAAAAGCCAAACCATATGCTCCCCGCTATCCGCAGGGTATACCGCAGATATCCTGAATTCATAAAAACCATGGAGTGCCGCTACCTGATGTATAACCGGGAACTGGAGGAGGTCAGACGCATGGAGGCTGCCGGGGAAATCTTCGTTATACGCCCCAGCCATCTTATTAAAATCAGCCGGACAGAAAACAGACCGGAGAAGATACAGCAGATGTATGATTTAGGGCGTCTTGACGGGATGAGGGCGCTTTGGGATACAGCCGGTTTTTTAGGATCGGAGCCAGCTGTGTGCGGGTAATATCATATAAGAGCCATGGACCCTGGAATTGAGAAAAAACGGGTTCACGGCTCTTTTTACGTTTTTAGGTCAGGGTATATTCCAACTTTTCCAAAAAGGCATACAGGCCCGGACTGCCCCATGTATGGAGGCGGTCCGGATTTTTTTTGCCGTACCCTTTAATTGGGATTTGGAAATAGGATGGAATCGTGATATACTTAGGAAAACGCGTTGTACGGGGACGAAAACAGCGCAGAGGGAGGTTTTGACGTGGAGCGGACGATTCTGTTATTGGGAAATCCTGAATTATATGAGGTCAGCGGGGAAGTGAAAATAGAGGAGCTGCAGCAGATGGAACAGGTGCGGGAGGATTTAAAGGATACCCTGTTGGCATTTAGGGCCCGATATGGAGTGGGAAGGGCCATTGCGGCGCCTCAGATTGGAGTGAAGAAACGTGTTATTTACCGGCACCTGGACACGCCGGTGCTGTTTATCAATCCCCGTCTTTCCTTTCCTGAACAGGAGATGATAGACGTGATGGATGATTGTATGTCATTTCCTGACCTTCTGGTCAGGGTAAAGCGGCATAAACGGTGCATCATATATTATAAAGACCTGGACTGGAACGACTGCTCCATGGACCTGGAAGGGGATATGTCGGAGCTGATTCAGCATGAGTACGACCACCTGGACGGAATACTGGCAACCCTGCGGGCAGTGGATGAGAGGGCATTGGTGATGAAACCTCATTGATGGATAGAGTACGGCGGCTGTGAGGATATGCAGACATTTTAGACACACAGGAGGAATTATACCAGATGATTGACAAGGAAAAATTTTTGACAAGCTACAACATTGAACCTGAGGAACTTAGGGCAGCCGGTCTGGACTGGGAGGAGCTGGCGGCCATATATGATGACTATCTGTCCGTTGAGGGAAAACTGCGCAGCATTGGTAAGGATTTTGTATACGATTATCTCTATGATATTGAGAGGGCAGGCATCCATTCCTACCGGTACCGCACTAAGGATCCCGGCCATCTGATAGAGAAAATCATACGCAAGCGCAAAGAACATTTTGAACGGTTTCAGGATATAAACAGGAGCAATTATCATAAGTATATCACGGACCTGATTGGTATTCGGGTGTTTTTTCTTTACCGGGAGGATTGGATTCATTTCCATAAATATATAACCAGCGTATTTGAGAATAATCCCGGTCTCTACGTGGTGGACCGAATAAAGGATTTTGATGAGGACCCCAGGCATTATTACATCGCGGAAAGGCCAAAGGTCTACCGCAGGAACGGAGACACCAGGATTTATGATGAGAATTTGATTGAGATTAAGTCCAACGGAATATACCGCTCTCTCCACTATATCATCAAATATAAGGGATACTATGTGGAAATCCAGGGAAGGACCCTGTTTGAGGAGGGCTGGAGTGAGATAGACCATGATATCGTATATCCCTATTTCCAGGACGATGAGATGTTAAAGGATTTCTCCACTCTTTTAAACCGTCTTTCAGGCATGGCGGATGAGATGAGCTCTTATTTCCGCAGGATGAAGGGGGTGAAGGAGGAGTGGGAGAGAAAATTGGAGAGATATGATGATGAAGGATAAACAGGACCCGTTTTCCGGCATGAGCCTGGAGGAACTGTGGCAGCTGTTCCCTGTTTTCCTCACAGAGCACAGGCAGGTCAGGCGCAGACGCCTGGCAAGCTGCGTGCAGCCATGAAGGCGCTGGGGTTTGCGGACGTATTTGAGGTGGCGGTGGGAGCCGACCTGTGCGCTACCCAGGAGGCAATTGACTTCATCCGGGAAGTGCCGGAAAAGCTTCCTTTTATGGCTACGTCCTGCTGCCCGGCCTGGTCCATGATGGCTAAGAAGCTGTTCCCGGAGCATGCGGACTGTATTTCCATGGCATTGACACCCATGACTCTGACAGCAAGGCTGATTAAGCGGCACCATTCCAATGCAAAGGTTGTATTCATCGGTCCCTGCGCAGCCAAGAAGCTGGAGGCCATGCGCACGGACATACGAAGCGATGTGGATTTCGTCCTTACCTTTGAAGAAATGGACGGCATCTTTGACGCCCGGCATGTGGACATGGAGAAGATAGAAGAAGATCCGGAAGGTGTCAATGACGCTTCCGCGGACGGCCGTAACTTTGCGGTGGCAGGCGGCGTGGTCAAGTCCGTGGTGGATGTGATTCACGAGCGTTATCCGGAAAAGGAGATTAAGGTAGCCAATGCAGAGGGCCTTAAGGAATGCAGAAAACTGCTGACCATGGCAAAGGCCGGGAAATACAATGGCAAGGCAAAGCATAAGACCTCCAATGAGACAGAGCATGTGAAGGAACTGGATAAGCTGGTGGACTAAAGGGCGGAAATCTGTCCAACTTTACAAGGAGGTTTAAGAGCTCAGAGAATATGACGCCGGGACAGTATAGGAATTTGTATGGGAGTAGGAAGAAAGTATAGAGCAGGTATGGCAGGAGATATGGCGGTGTGAAAAACACCCCTTCTCCTGCCATTTTCTTGTTTGACGGTCAGAAACTGTATCGAGGTAGATAAATCCTTTTACCAATAATGAAATTATTAGTCAGAAGTGCGTGACCTGATATATGAAAAAAATGTAAATAATGCATAAAAAATACAGAAAAATATAGTAAGATATTTATCTATTGACAAATTGAAGAAATAGTAATAAGATTAAACCACGAAATAAATTTGGAAAAACGCTTTACTAAAAGCTTTTTCCTGGTAAAAGGAA
>ERZ894236.511-NODE-511-length-45190-cov-65.7093_pt1 | contig 45190 bp, 33 predicted proteins | sample MGYA00380297_ERZ894236 | MGnify/ENA primary metagenome ERZ894236 (study PRJEB32331, sample SAMN06328420) | human gut metagenome | biome: human gut microbiome; feature: stool | host: Homo sapiens | collected 2014-08-04 ... | reverse complement strand
AGAGCGCCGCCCTGTCACGGCGGAGGTCGAGAGTTCGAGTCTCTTCTGGGTCGTTTTTCAAGAAAAGAAGGAAGATTGTATATTCTGGGATCTTAGCTCAGCTGGGAGAGCATCTGCCTTACAAGCAGAGGGTCACAGGTTCGAGCCCTGTAGGTCCCATTTTCATAAAGCCAGTAATGCCGGCGTGGCGGAACTGGCAGACGCACAGGACTTAAAATCCTGCGGGACTTATACTCCCGTACCGGTTCGATTCCGGTCGCCGGCATTACTGACTTTATGAGACAGAAGATTCTCGCAGAGTTGTTGTATTGACAGTTCTGTGAGAATTTTTTTTAATGAAATTAGAATACAATAGAGAAGTATTTTAAGAGTGATCAGAATAAAAGATACCCTCATTAAGATTGAAATTTGCAAGATGTAAGTTTCATATCTTAATGAGGGTATTTTTTCTTAGATAGGAGAGGGATTATTCAATTGCATCTGTTTCAATGACAAATTTTACAGTTCCTTCCATATCTGCAGCTTTACCGCTGTAAGTATCATAGCTGCACTGATCGGAGGTTAAGGCTTTCAGACGATTCAGGATATCACCGAATTCCTGTTCTACAGTGTCTTTGAGTTTTCGGGTACCTTCTTGGTCAAATTTCTGCATACCGTCCTTTAATGTACGTGCGCCGTTTTGGAGTTTTGAGATTCCATCTTTTACTTGTGTACTGCCCTGTTGTAAGGTATTTCCTCCTGCGGACAGTTCTTTGGTTCCAGAAAGAAGGGAAGCAGCTCCGGTTCGTAAAGCGTCACTATTTGCAGCAAGTGCACCGGAACCACTGGATAATTGAGTTCCGAGTGTATTCAAACCGGATGCGAGCTCGTCGGTGCCGCCGGCAAGTGCATTGACACCGGCCATAAGAGATGGACTGCTCTCTTTTAACTGAGAAGCTCCATCTAACAGCGTTTGATTGTAAGCATCCAGTTGTTCGAATCCATCTAACAGTGTGTGGATTCCGTCCACAGCAGATGGAAGGGAATCCGTGGATTGATCCAGAAGTCCTACGTTTTCAGAGACAGTAGATAATCCCTGATCCAGAGCTTGCATTCCGGCATGAATCTGCTCAACACTCTTCTTTAGCTGAGACATTGGTTTTTCCGGTAATTTTACCTTGGAGATTTGATCCAGCTGTTTTTGGATTTCCGGCAGTTTAGAGGCAAGTTTGGTAAAGGATGCTTCTATATTTTTGGAAGCTGTTGTAATCTGTGTCATTGTCTGAGTAAGTGCGGCTGTATCAATTGTTGGAAGCTGAACCCCTCCATTGTCTGTAATTGGAGCAAGCGGCTGGAGAGAAGCGCTAAGCGCACTGGTCTGTGCCTGAGCCTGTGTCAAAGTGGCGATAGAAGCCTGCAATTGTGCTGCAAGTTCGGAATTACCGGAAGCATTTGCCTGTGCAAGCTGGGCATTCAGAGAATCAATGGAAGCCTGAAGTTGTGCGCTTGCAGCAGATGCGATGGAGCTTGTGGATTGAATTTGTGCGTTTCTGTCATTGATCTGTGTGTTGATATTGTCAACAGCGGCAGTGCATGCAGTCTGGAAAAAGGCAGCAGTTTGATTGAGTTCCTGCAGCTGAGCGGAAAGCTGTTGCATTCCCGTCAACAATTGTAATGCAGGCTGTTGAAGTTCCTGTTTCATGCTCTCTGTCAGGGAGGAGATTTCGGTGATCAGATCCTGACCGGAAGAAACCATGGAATCTACTTGTTTGAGAAGTTCCTGCATATGATCCAAGGCATCAGCAAGCTGCCCGGTAGCTTCCGCTAATTGGGTAGAGGCAGCCTTGAGATCTTCGGAGGAAGAACCTTTTCCGTCCAATACAGTATTCAATTGGGAAATTGCAGCTTTCACCTGTGTCAGTCCCGTTTCAAGTTCTGCTAACTGGGAGGCGCCTGCAGACAGCTTTTGTTCTCCTTCTACATAAGAAGAAATTCCGTCACAGAGCTGAGCAGCTCCTTCCGTGTAAGATTTGGCGCCAAGAACAAGGGTATTCACACCGTTGATATATTCTGTCACTTTTCCGGTCAGCACACCGTTAGAACCAAGATAGGTCTGAATGCCCTCATTTAATTGATCGGCACCATCTGTGTAGGTGTTGATTCCATTGGATAAGACGCCGGCTCCCTCGCCCAGGGCATCAATCCCTGCTTTTAAGGTCTGGATTCCGTCATCAAATTCCTGATAACTGTTTCCCAGGGTATCTGCGCCTTCTGAAAGCTGAGTGGAGCCGTCAACGAGCTGCATGGCGGCATTCTCCAGTTCATCCAGAGAGGATTTTAAAGAATCCATGTCGGTGATGTCATGAAGATTGAGCTGGTCAAACAGATCGGAGAGTCCGACTGTAAAGGTCGAAGACATGGTAAAGTTGGTCACGTCTGCGGATATCTCCAGGCTTTCCGGAAGGGTGATGGAAGCGCTGGAAGCATCCTCCTGAATGCCCAGACTTTTTTTTAATCCGGGGGTTGTAAATCCAAGGACAATATTTTTATTGCCGTCAGAGATGACTTTTCCATTGTCGATCATGACATTGGAGAATGTTTCCGTAGGAAGGACCACTCCGGTAAGCATTACAAAGGGACTGAATACTTCTTCTGAAGTTCCGTCAATGCTGACCGTTTTCTTTTCGTGATTGATATAGTCGATGTGGATCTGCAAATGTCCGCTTTTTCCTTTCAGATCTTGAGGAGAGATTTCTTTTCCATCCAAAAGATAGGTCAGTTTGACAGAAACGGGAAGTTCTTTTTCTGTTGTGCCCTGATAATAGATATCTTTTCCATCGGTATCCCATGTCAAAGAGTCTCCGTTTTCTGTGAAAGGTTCTGTTCCTTTGATATTTTTGATCCCTTCCAGTGAACTTTCGTCTGCCACAACATCTTCCAGGTCGGCATTTTTCAGCCAGTTGGAGACAGTGACCTGACGCTGGATTCCAGAGGCATCTGCATTGACGTAGACCGTCTCATCTTTTGAAATGGAAGAATCCGCTGCACAGACTGGAAGTGTTCCTAAGATAAAGGTCATTCCGGCTGCGATTCCGGCAGTTACACCACGTTTTATTTTTCTGTTTTGATTCATTTTATAACACCCTTTCTTTCTTTTTCTGTCAGAAAACCGATTGAAGTTTTACAGATCAGTTTATCAAAAATCATAAATGCAGCAGGCAGGATCAGAATGACAACGGCCATACTGATCAGAGCGCCTCTGGCAAGCAGAGTACAGATTGAACTGATCATATCGACCTGAGAATACCATGCAACACCAAATGTTGCGGCAAAGAAACTGAGTCCGCTGCTGATGATTGAAAGCATACTTGTTTTGTGTGCAATGGAGACCGCTTCTTTTTTGTTATGTCCGCGGCGTCTCTCTTTCTGGTAGCGGCTGGTCATCAGGATTGCATAATCTACTGTGGCTCCAAGCTGGATCGTTCCGATGACGATACTTGCTACAAATGGAAGGCTGACTCCCTGATAATATGGAACAGCCATGTTTACGGCAATTGCAAATTCGATCACGGCCACCAGAATGACCGGAAGCGAAATGGATTTGAAAATGATCATAATGATCAGGAAGATTGCTGCAACAGAAAGCAGGTTGACATTACGAAGGTCGATATCTGTGACATCCTGCAGGTCTTTCATCAGAGGTGCTTCTCCGATGACCATGGCATCGTTATCGTAGGATTTTACAATCTGATCAATGGCTGCAATCTGCTGATTTACTTCCGGTGTTGCGGAACCATATTCCGAGCAGACAAATGCAAGCTCATAATGATCACTTCGGAGCATCTTTTTGACATCGTCCGGAATCATAGAATCTGGGATGGAAGGTCCGATCAGAGAGTTCATACTGAGGCTCCATTTCACACCATCGATGGCGTCAATGTCTTTCAGCATATTTTGTTTATCCAGACCGTCCATTTCTTTATCCATCAGGATCATGTGCATATTGCTCATGTCAAAGTCTTTTTCCAGTTTTTTATTTGCTACATTACTCGGAAGAGAATCTGGAAGAGATTCTGCGATGTTGTAGTAAATTTCGGTGTGGTTGTTTCCATAGATTGCCGGAATGAGCAAAATGAAAAATGCGGCCAGCCATACTTTGTAATGTTTTACGATAAAATCAGATGGTTTATCGACGTTTTTAAATAGTGGTTTGTGCTTTGTTTTTTCAATCGGTTTGTCAAAAATCAGGATGAGTGCCGGCAGCAGAGTCACGCAGCAGATTACACCGATGATGACACCTTTTCCCATCACAATTCCAAGATCACGGCCCAGAGCAAATGTCATAATGCAAAGAGCCGCAAATCCAGCCACGGTGGTGATGGAACTGCCGACTACGGATTTGAATGTATTGGCAATGGCATGCCCCATAGCCCGTTCTTTTTCACCTGGAAAACGCAGCTTGTTTTCTTCGTAGCTGTTTAATAGAAAGATGGAATAATCCATCGTGACACCCAGCTGCAAGATGGCGGTCAGTGCTTTTGTAATATAAGAAATCTGTCCCAGGAAAATGTTGCTTCCCAGATTGTAGAGGATTGCCACTCCGATACTGAAGAGAAACAGGAGCGGAACCAGGAAAGAGCGGGAAGTCAGTTCCAGGACCAAGAAGCACATGATGACAGCGATGACGATATAAATCGGAAGTTCTTTGAGACTGATATTTTTGATATCCGTAACAACACCGGTCATTCCACTGATAAAACACTGTTTATCTGCAATTTTCCGCATCTGTGAGACGGCATCCATGGCTTCATCGGATGAAGTGGTGTTATCAAAAAGCGCCAGCATCATCGTAGCATCTCCATGAAAAAATGCTTCTCTTAAATCTGTGGGGAGCATTTCTACCGGAAGAGTAATATCAGCCGCATCGTCGTACCAGAGTACATCTTTTACATGAGGCACTTCACTGAATTTTTCTTCTAGTTTTTGTACATCTTTGAGTTCCATATCTTCCACAACGACCATGGAAAATGCTCCCATGCCGTATTCGTCTACCAGAATATCCTGTCCTTTGACAGTTTCCAGATGTTCTGGAAGATAACTTAACAGATCATAATTGATCTTTGTTTTTGCCATTCCAAAAAACGATGGAATCAGCAACAGAATTCCTGTCAGTAGGATCAGGATTCTGTGCCTGGCGATCCATTTGCCAGTTTTAACCAATGATATCATCCCCTATTCTTTTTATGTAACTCACATTATAATACAAAATGACTGATAGTCAATAATTTTGCGTTAAAAAATGAAAAAAAGTCATTTTTTATTGACTTTCTCAAAAATTTGACTAATAATAAAAAGGCAGATGCGAAAGAGAATGCAAGGAATGATCAGGGGGAAAGAACATGGGAAAGGTGGAAACCAATAAGAAACAAAAGAAAAGTGCGCTGTTTCAGACAGCATATGAGTTGTTTACCGAGAAAGGATTTGCAAAGACGACGATATCGGATATCGTGGAACAGGCAGGTCTGGCAAAAGGAACATTCTATTTATATTTTAAAGACAAGTACGACTTAAGGGACAGACTGATCGCATATCAGGCAGGCAAACTATTTGCAGATGCACATCAGGAGCTGGATAAACGGGAAATCCACAGTTTTGAAGAAGAAGTGATCTTTTTGACAGATTATATTATCGGAAGATTTGAAAAGCAGCATTCACTCATGCAGTTTATTGCCAAAAATCTGTCCTGGGGAATTTTTAAAAATGCATTTTCCAGTGCGGAATTTCCGGAGGCACAGGGATTTTATGAACATTATCTGCAGGAACTGGAGACATTTCAAGTAGACTGCAGGGAGCCGGAGCTTTTGCTGTTTACGATCATTGAACTGATCGGTTCTACCAGTTATAATTGTATCTTATATGAGCAGCCGGTTACGATGGAAGAATACCTGCCGCATTTACATCGGATCCTGCATCAGCTGCTGCTTGCATTTACGCAGCAGGGAACAGACGGGGAATAGAAAAATCCTGCATCAGAGCAGGATTTTTTTCATGTCATCGGGAAGCGGAGCAGTAAAATCCATGCTTTCTTTGGTGATCGGATGCAGAAAAGACAGCCGATAAGAATGAAGCGCCTGTCTGGTGATGAATTCCATATCCGGATTATACAGATAATCGCCCACCAGAGGGAAACCAAGATACTTCATGTGGATCCGGATCTGATGAGTGCGTCCGGTGCCAAGATGAAGAGAGACCAGACTGTGCCCGTTTTTTTCTTCCAGAAACTGATAGTATGTGACGGCTTTTTCTCCATGCTCAAAATCCACGGTGCGTTCAATGATGGAACTGTCTTTTCTGCCAAGAGGCGCAGTGATGACTCCGGATTCCGGCGCAAGATGGCCGCGCACAATGGCACGGTATTCCCGATGGATCTCGCGTCTGGCATTCATGGAAGAGAGAATGGCAGCGCTGACTACATGCTTGGCAATGATCGTCAGCCCAGAGGTGTCCCTGTCCAGACGGTTGACACAGCGGAAGATAAACGGTTTGTTCTGTTGTTCATAATACCAGGCAAGGGCGTTTGCCAGGGAGTTGTAGTAGTTATTTAAAGAAGGGTGAATGGGCATTCCGGCTTGTTTGTTGACTATAAGGATATCTTCGTCTTCATAGACAATATGGAGAGGATGTTCAACCGGAGGGACCCGTTCAGAGGAGTGTTCTTCTATGATTTTGATCACCAGTTCATCCCCGGCACGCAGCCGGTCTGTCATATGCACCCATACCCCATTTAAAAGGACACTTTCCGGCGTCTTTTTTAAATAGGTAATATTTTTGGCGGAATATCCCCGGTGTCTTAAATTTTGTTCAATGGTAAATCCTGCATCCTGATCGGAAATGTGATAAGTAATGGTTCGATTCATAGAAATTAAAAAATCCTTTGTTTTTCTTTTTATGATAGCAGAGAATAAAAGGGACGTAAATTCTTTTTTGTGGTTTGCAGGGCAAAACCTGTGGTATAATAGCACCAGTTATTCTAGTTTTCATGAGGGCAAGGGAAAAATAAGAACAGAAGTGAGGAAAACAATATGGATATCAATCAAAAATTGACAGAAGAACTGGACGTAAAGCGCTGGCAGGTGGATGCCGCGGTAAAATTGATCGATGAGGGGAATACGATTCCGTTTATTTCCAGATATCGAAAAGAGGCTACCGGTTCTTTGAATGACGAACAGCTTCGAAAACTGCATGAAAGACTGGTTTATCTGCGCAATCTGGAAGAAAAAAAGGAACAGGTACTTTCAACCATTGAGGAGCAGGGAAAACTGACAGAAGAACTTCGCAGTCAGATCCTGGCTGCAGAGACGCTTGTAGTGGTAGAGGATCTGTATCGTCCGTATCGTCCGAAGAGAAGAACGAGAGCGACCATTGCCAAAGAGAAAGGGCTGGAACCGTTGGCAGCAGTGATCACACTTCAGCAGCTTCAGCGTCCTCTTTTGCAGGAAGCAGAGCAATACGTATCAGAAGAAAAGGGAGTCGCCTTCCCGGAAGATGCGATCGCAGGGGCGAAAGATATTATTGCAGAATCCATTTCAGATGAAGCTGATTACAGAAGCTGGATCCGTAAGATTACGATGAAAAAGGGAAAATTGATTTCCACTGCAAAGGATCCGGAGGCAGAGTCTGTGTATGAAATGTATTATGAATTTGAAGAGCCTTTGTCCAGGCTGGCAGGACATCGGATCCTCGCTCTGAACCGCGGAGAGAAAGAAAAAATTCTGACAGTCAAGATCGAAGCGCCGGAAGAAGAGATTCTCGGTTATCTGGAAAAGCAGACCATTCATGGAAAGAATGAAAATACACAGCAGGCTTTGAAGGAGGCTGTGGAGGACAGCTACAAGCGTCTGATCGGACCTGCGATCGAGAGGGAGATCCGCAGCGAACTGACAGAAAAGGCAGAAGACGGGGCGATTGAAGTATTCGGAAAGAATCTGCACCAGCTGTTGATGCAGCCGCCGATCACCGGCCAGGTGGTACTGGGATGGGATCCGGCATTCCGGACAGGATGCAAGCTGGCAGTGGTGGATCCTACCGGAAAAGTACTGGGGACTACCGTGATCTACCCGACTGCGCCGACTACTCCGGCAAAGATCAAGGCATCAAAGGATTTGTTGAAGAAGATCATTCCGAAGTATCATATTACGTTGATTTCTCTTGGAAATGGAACGGCTTCCAGGGAATCAGAGCAGTTTATTGTAGAGCTGTTAAAAGAGATTCCGGAGAAAGTGCAGTATGTGATTGTCAATGAAGCCGGTGCATCGGTATATTCTGCAAGTAAACTTGCAAGTGAAGAATTCCCGAAATTTGACGTAGGGCAGAGAAGTGCGGCATCCATTGCAAGACGTCTCCAGGATCCTCTTGCAGAGCTGGTCAAGATCGAACCGCAGTCCATCGGCGTTGGGCAGTACCAGCATGATATGAATCAGAAAAAGCTGGGCGAATCCTTAAGCGGTGTTGTGGAAGATTGTGTGAATAAGGTCGGCGTGGATCTCAATACCGCATCTGCTCCGCTGCTCTCTTATATTTCAGGAATTTCCGGTGCGATCGCCAAAAATATTGTGGCATATCGGGAAGAAAACGGAAAGTTCCAGGATCGGAAAGAGCTATTGAAGGTTGCAAAACTGGGACCAAAGGCATTTGAACAGTGCGCCGGATTTATGCGGATCCAGGGAGGAAGCAATCCACTGGATGCTACCGGTGTCCATCCGGAGTCTTATGCGGCAACGGAAAAACTGCTGGAAAGACAGGGCTTTACGTTAGAAGATGTAGCGGGCGGAAATCTGGCAGGATTATCGAAAACAATCAAAGACTATAAAACATTGTCCGAGGAACTGGAGATTGGAGAAATCACCCTTCGCGATATCGTAAAAGAGCTGGAGAAACCGGCAAGGGATCCAAGAGATGAGATGCCAAAACCGATCCTTCGTACGGACGTACTGGATATGAAAGATTTAAAAGAAGGAATGGTCTTAAAAGGAACCGTTCGAAATGTGATTGATTTCGGAGTGTTCGTAGATATCGGAGTGCATCAGGACGGACTGGTGCATATTTCTCAGATCACAGACCGCTATATCAAACATCCATTGGAGGCAGTCAGCGTGGGCGATATCGTGGATGTGAAAGTGATGAGTGTGGATCTGAAAAAGAAACGGATCCAGCTGACCATGCGCGGAATTTCTTAAATTAGGAAGAGTCCACAGAAAGACTCGGTATTTGTGAATTGCAATTTGCAGGACAATCCTATATAATGGAACAGAAACTGAGCATACCTCACATGGGGATGCTACCAAAAGGAAAAGGGGGATTTTTATGCTGAAAGGCAAAACAGTGGTACTTGCAGTGTCTGGAAGTATTGCTGCGTATAAGATCGCATCACTTGCCAGTGCATTGAAAAAGCTGCATGCCAACGTACAGGTGCTAATGACACAGAATGCGGTGAATTTCATCAATCCGATCACATTCGAATCGCTGACGGGAAATAAATGTCTGGTGGATACGTTTGACCGGAATTTTCAGTACAGTGTGGAGCATGTCGCTCTTGCAAAGCAGGCGGATGTGGTACTGGTGGCACCTGCCAGCGCTAATGTGATCGGAAAGATCGCACATGGCATTGCGGACGATATGCTGACGACCACAGTCATGGCATGCAGATGTAAGAAGATTATCGCACCGGCAATGAACACGAATATGTTTGAGAATCCGATCTTGCAGGACAATCTGAAGATTCTGGAACACTATGGGTATGAGGTGATCTCTCCGGCTGTGGGATATCTTGCATGTGGAGATACCGGGGCCGGAAAGATGCCGGAGCCGGAACTTCTGTTACAGTATATTTTAAGAGAAGTTGCATATGAGAAAGATATGCAGGGCAAACGGGTGTTAGTAACAGCAGGACCGACACAGGAAGCCATGGATCCGGTGCGATATATCACGAATCATTCCACCGGAAAGATGGGATATGCCATTGCCAAAATGTGCATGCTGCGCGGGGCAGATGTGACACTGGTGAGCGGACCGACAGCGATTGAGAAGCCGGAGTTTGTAGATGTGGTGGATGTGGTGACTGCCAAAGAGATGTATGACGAGGTGACGAAAAGAGCCGAAGATCAGGATATTATCATCAAGGCAGCAGCTGTGGCAGACTACCGGCCAAAGACTGTGAGCAGTGAAAAGATGAAAAAGAAGGGCGATGATCTGGTGATTTCGATGGAGCGCACAGATGATATCCTCAAGTTTCTGGGTGAACATAAGAAGGCGCATCAATTTTTGTGCGGATTTTCCATGGAGACAGAGAATATGCTGGAAAATTCCAGAAAAAAACTGGAAAAGAAACATCTGGATATGATTGTAGCGAACAATCTGAAAGTAGAAGGAGCCGGATTTGCCGGTGATACCAATGTAGTGACGATCATCACATCACAGGGAGAAGTTTCACTCGGAAAGATGACAAAAGAGGAGACAGCTTTAAAAATCCTGGATGAGATCTTAAAAGTAACAAATTAATATGGAGACAGAATCGGAAATTCTGTGCCAATCGGTATTGTATCTCGAAAGAGAATGATAACAAGGAGGCAATTATGAATCAGACAAGCAACAAAACACAGACAGCAGGCAGCAGCGTGCGTACACGGAGTATGGTGCAGACAGCCATTTTTGGAGTGATCATTGTAATTATGGCATTCACCCCTTTTCTCGGATATATCCCGCTGGGATTTACAAGAGCAACGATCATCCACATTCCGGTGATCCTGGCATCTCTTTTGATGGGACCTAAGACAGGAGCACTTCTGGGACTGCTGTTTGGACTGACCAGCTTTATCAATAACACGGTGAATCCAACGGTAACATCCTTTGTGTTTACGCCATTTTACAGTATGGGGGAATTTAACGGAGGGATCGGAAGCGTGATCATCTGTTTTCTGCCCCGGATCCTGACAGGAATTGTGCCGTATTATGTGTACGGACTGGTAAAAAAATGCAGCAGATCCACAGGCGTCTCAAAAACAGGACTGGTTTTGGCAGGGGTGACAGGATCGCTTACGAATACACTGCTGGTCATGAATCTGATCTATCTGTTTTTCAGGGATGCATATGCAGCGGCAAACGGCGTGGCAGTAAAGGCAGTGTATGGATTTATTCTGTCTGTCATTGGGATCAACGGAGTGCCGGAAGCCATTGTGGCAGGCGTGCTGACCGCATTGATCGGAAAGACACTGATGAAGAAAAATATGAAAGAAAGACTGGGATTTACACATGGTTTTAGCGATTGATATTGGAAATACAAATATAGTCATCGGATGTATCGAGAACAGGGAGTGTCTGTTCGTAGAACGACTTTCTACCGTGCATCAGAAAACAGAAATTGAGTATGCCATCGATATTAAGACAGTACTTGATATTTATCAGATCGATCTGGCTCAGATCGAAGGTGGGATTATTTCTTCCGTTGTACCGCAGGTTACAAATGCAGCAAAGCTGGCACTGGAAAAGCTGTTGAAAAAAGAGGTGCTCGTGGTAGGAGCCGGTGTGAAGACCGGACTGAATATCCGGATGGACAACCCGTCTTCGGTGGGAAGTGATCTGATCGTGGGAGCTGTGGCAGGTGTGGCGCAGTATCCGGTTCCGTTGATCATTTTTGATCTGGGAACGGCCAATACCGTTTGTGTGATCGACAAGAACAAAGACTATATCGGCGGCATGATCTATCCGGGAATCCAGGTATCTGTAGATTCTCTGACAGCCAATGCATCGCAGTTAAGCGGGATCAGCCTGGAAGCTCCGAAGCAGATCATAGGGAAAAATACAGCAGACTGTATGAAAAGTGGCGTAATCTACAGCAGCGCATCTGCAATGGATGGGATCATTGACCGGATGGAGGAAGCGCTGGGAGAAGAAGCAACCGTGATCGCAACAGGTGGTCTTGCGAAAAAAATCGTGCCACATTGTAAAAGAGAAGTGATTCTGGATGATGATCTTTTGTTAAAAGGTCTGGCAATTATTTATGATAAGAATGAAAAGAAGTCGTGAAAGCAGAAAAAATCACTTGAATCCTATATGTGAACGCACTATAATAGATGACAGATAAGAAATAAATCTTCAGGGTCGGGTGAAAGTCCCAACTGGCGGTAAAGTCCGCGACCTGTCTTCTGCAGTGGCAGAGGATGGCTGAACCGGTGATCTGCAGATCAGAGATTCCGGTACCAACAGTAAAGTCTGGATGAAAGAAGATGTATGTGTGAAATAAGGCAAGAAAACCCTGGATTTTGAGAATCCGGGGTTTTGTTTTTGTCTGGCACGCACAATCCGGAAGGTTTTCTTTCTTTATCAAAATTTATGGATATTTTGAAGGAGAAAAGAAACATGAACACACAAACAAACACAGTAACGAAGAACCCACAAAAAGCAGGTGTCAGAACACTGGCAAAAGCAGGAATGTTATCCGCTGTTGCCGTTGTGCTGATGCTGTTTGAAATTCCGCTTCCATTTGTGCCGGTATTTTATAAGATCGATTTCAGTGAAGTTCCGGTGTTGGTTGGATGTTTTGCCATGGGACCGCTTGCCGGAGCCGGGATAGAACTGATTAAGAATCTTCTGCATGTTGTGATCAGCGGAACACAGACTGCCGGTGTAGGCGATGTGGCAAACTTTCTGATCGGCTGCTCCTTTATCGTGCCGGCCGGATGGATCTACCGAAAAATGCATACCAAAACAGGCGCGTTGGCTGGTATGGCAGCAGGAACTGCACTGATGACGGCAGTGGGAGGGCTACTGAATGCCTATGTACTTCTTCCGGTATATGCAAAAGCTTTCGGAATGCCGTTGGATGCACTGGTTCAGATGGGAACGGAAGTTAACGCAAAGATTACCAGTGTATCTACCTTGGTATTGTTTGCAGTGACACCGTTTAACCTTCTGAAAGGAGTACTTGTATCCGTGATCGTGCTGCTGATCTACAAGAAGATCAGTCCTGTTTTCCGGATGAAGTAAAGAACTTTTTCTGTTTGTACAGATAGTATCCAATGAAGAATAATGCCGTCAGAAGCCAGGTAACCGGGTAACTGAAAATAATCGCGGAAATAGTCGGGGAAATCTTGAGTGCGCCGATCAGCCAGGCAATCCGCATGACACAGATTCCAAGTAAGGTGATGATCACGGGAACGATGACATCACCGACTCCGCGCAGTGCCCCTGCCAGTACCTCAATGAATACATAAACGATATACCATGGAGTGATCAAAACAAGCATTTCGCATCCGATCTGGATGACCGTTTCATCATTTGTAAACAAACTGAATAAAAAATTTCTGGCGGCGATCAGGAAGATGACCAGTACGGCTGAGACCAGTGCATCCATGACCAGACAGACACGGGTGCTTTTCCGGATCCGGTCTAATTTTCCGGCACCGTAGTTTTGTCCGACAAAGGTAGTAATAGAAATTCCAAACGCCGTACTTACCATCCAGAAAATGGCATCCAGTTTTCCGTAGGCAGACCAGGCAGCGGAAGTGTCGGTTCCAAATGTATTGACGGCAGACTGGATGGCAATGTTGGTAATGGCAAATAAAATCGCCTCAAATCCGGTAGGCAGTCCCAGTTTTAACTGATTCTTTAAGACGGAACTGTGGAAACGGATGCGGGACAAAGAAAGCCGCAGCATGCCTTCTGCATGTAAAAGTTTCCATGTGACAAGAAAGGCGCTGAATGCCTGGGAGATTAAAGTGGCGATAGCAACTCCAAGAACACCCATATGGAATACGATTACAAACAAGGCATCCAGTACGATATTTAACAGGCAGCATGCGATCAGGTAGTAAAGCGGACGTTTGGAATCTCCCACAGCCCGCAGAATACTGGAGCCCATATTATATAAGAAGACAAAAAGAATACCCGCGAAATAAATGCGAAGATAAATCACAGAATCCTGCATGATCTCAGCCGGCGTGTTCATCAGTCGAAGCATAGTCGGTGTCGCTGCAAAGCCGATGATCCCCAGAGAAATCCCGCCTACGATGGAAATTGCATAGGCATTGTGGAGACCATCGCTGGCAGCATGTTCATTGCAGGCTCCAAAATACTGGGCGATCAGAACCGAAGCGCCGGAAGATAGTCCGGTAAAAAATCCGACAATCAAAGCTACGATCTGGGCAGAAGAGCCGCCTACACTGGCAAGAGCCGCTTTTCCCACAAACTGTCCCACGATCACGGTATCGATGGTATTGTACAGCTGCTGAAAAAAAGTCCCTAATAAGATCGGAAAAAAGAAAAATAAAAGTTGTTTCCAGATGACACCTTCTGTAATCTGGTTTGTCTGTCGTTTCTGTGTCATAAAAATCCCCTTACTTTGTACAATATAAAGTCCATAAATTTTCTCTTATGTAAAGAATATCAGATTTTACAAAGATTTAACAGAGAAAAAGGAAAGTTTTGCGATAAAATAAAGGCAAGGAAAAGAAGAGACAGGACAAATATCCTGGTTATTTTGTAGTATTTTTACAAGGAGCAAAAAGTATGGAACAGTCAGTAGATTTTTTGATCAGAAGTCATTATGCACAATTGCGCAATTCGGAAAAGAAGGTGGCGGATGTGGTACTAAAGCAGGGGCGTTATTGTCAGAAAATGACCATCGAAAGACTGGCGCAGCAAAGTGGAGTGAGTCAGCCTACGGTCATGAGGTTTGTAAAGGCAGTGGGATTTCAAAGCTACCGGGAATTTCAAGATGCCTTGTTGTGCCAAGATATGAAAACACGAATGAAGCCGGAGGATGGGAGCATACAGAGTGTACTTTACGGGTATCGGCTACATGTGGGGGATTCGATCGAGAGTGTGCCGGGAAAAGTGGTATCCGGTACGATTGCGATGCTGGAAGAGATGCTCAAAAGTATCCCGGCCAGTGATCTGCAAGAGGCTGTCAGGATGATCGTTACAGCCAGAAGAGTGCATATTTTCTGTGTGGAAAATTCGGCGGCAACAGCAGCAGATCTGATGACGAAACTGTTATATTTGGAAATAGAATGCCAATATTATGCGGATTATTACCTGCAGAGAATTTCTGCTTCGAGCCTGCATCAGGATGATACAGTGATCGCGATTTCTTATTCCGGGCAGTCCAAAGATGTGGTGGATACAGTGAAAATTGCGAAAAAAGCAGGGGCAAAAGTTGTCGTTATCACAAATTTCGAGCAGACACTTCTGGAAAGATGGGGAGATGTGGTATTAAAAAGTTCCCAGAAGCAGCTGCTGTATGGAGATGCGATTTTTTCCAGGACGACCCAGATGGCATTGATCGATATGCTTTATATGGGAATCATCCTCAGTGATTATGATACTTATACCAGACGGCTGGATCAGAGCAGCAAGATGGTGCAGGACAAGGCATATCAATAAAGTCACAGCGAAAGTTTTGTAGGAAAACTACAGAAATTTCGCTGTGTTTTTTATGCATTTTACATTTCTCTAACATGATTTTGAAATGGATTTGATTGAGTCTGAAAAATGCCGTTGCTATAATTTCCAATGCCAGCAGGGCAAAATGCCCATAAGGTTAGAGTCCAGTAAGAAAAGGAGAATTCAGATGCTGAAATTAGAACAGATTAAAAAATCCTATGATGGAGTTGAAATTTTAAAAGACATAAACCTGGAGATAGAAGATGGCGAGATTGTTTCGATCTTAGGCCCATCTGGATGTGGAAAAACAACATTGCTGAATCTGATCTTGGGGATCACGGAGACAGACAGTGGAAAAATCTGGTTTAACGGAGAAGATATTACAGAACTTCCGATGGAAAAAAGAGGATTCAATATTGTATTTCAGGACTATGCATTGTTTCCGAATCTGAATGTATACAAAAATATCACATACGGTCTGAAAAACCAACCTGGTATTTCATCAGAAAAAGAGGTGGAAGAACTGATCGAGCTGTTGGGATTAAAAGAACATTTAAATAAGAAGATCGATCAGCTTTCCGGGGGACAGAAACAGAGAGTGGCGCTTGCAAGGACGCTGGTTATGAAGCCGAAGATTTTGCTTTTGGATGAGCCTTTGAGTGCGCTGGATGGTGTGATCAAAGAATCCATCAAAGAAAAGATCAAGACCATTGCAAAAGAATTTCATCTGACAACCATTATCGTGACCCATGATCCGGAAGAGGCGCTCACACTGTCAGATCATGTGCTGATCATCCAGGAAGGGAAAATTGCCCAGTATGACAGACCGGAAGAGATTATCAAAAATCCGGGCAATGAATTTGTAAGAGAATTTATTTTAAGACAGTTGGAAATCAAGAAAAACAATATTTATTCGTTATTTACAATTCCCAAAGAGATTCCGGGAATTGTCCGTGGAAAGGTGCAGGAAATCCTGACCGGCCGGGAAAAAATGGTACAGGTGTCATAGGAGAGCACAGATGAAAACAAAAAATCGAGAATTAAAAATCATATTTCTTCTGATTGGATCTTTGTTTCTTTTCTTTTTGTTGTATCCGACGGGAAGATTGCTGTTGAAATCATTTGTATCCGAGCAGGGGATGACGGGGGCGTTTTATACGGAGGTTCTATCTGAGAGAGGATTTTTAACGGCCCTTGGAAACAGTTTTTTGATCGCAGGAGTGAGCGCATTTCTGACAACCGTGCTGGCATTTTTTCTGGCATATACGATCCACTATACGAATGTGAATCCGGTATTCAAAAAAGGAATCGAGAAGGCAGCGCTACTTCCGATGTTCCTGCCTACATTGACCTATGGATTTGCGATCATTTATTCGTTTGGAAAGCAGGGGATGCTGACAAAATTATTTGGCAGGCAGTTGTTTGATATCTACGGATTTAACGGGCTTTTGATCGGGTATGTGATCTATACGCTGCCGGTATCATTTTTGCTGATCCACAACACCATGGGATATATCGACAAGAAATTCATGATCGTATCCAGAGTGATGGGTGACAATAGATGTTCTACTTTTATGATGACAATTTTCCGCCCTTTGGCAGGAACACTGATGGCCTCGTTCATCCAGTCGTTTTTTCTTTGCTTCACAGATTTTGGTATTCCTGCATCTGTGGGCGGAAAATTCGAGGTCATTGCAAGTATGTTATATAGTCAGATGCTGGGAAGTATCCCGGATTTTAACAAAGGAAGTGTTGTTGCAGTAATGATGCTCCTTCCGTCCATTGCAAGTATTGCACTGCTTCGATATCTGGAGCGTTATAACGTGCGTTACCAGAAAATTTCGGTGATGGAGCTTCCGAAAAACAAAGGAAGAGACTGGCTGTGCGGAATTGGAAGCGGCTTGATTCTTCTGGGTGTGTTATCTATATTTGCGGTCATTTTTGTGGTTCCATTTGTACAGGACTGGCCGTATCAGACCGGATTTTCGCTGGATCATATCCAGGCGGTCTTTTCAGATCCGGGGCTGACAGGGGTGTATAAAAACTCTCTGTATGTGGCACTTTTGACAGCGGCATTAGGAACGCTTGCTGCGTACGGCGGAGCGCTGATCACAGCCAGAAGTTCTCTGAAAGCCGGGTGGAAACGGACCATAGACGGGATTGCGCTGGTGACAAATACGATTCCCGGAATGGTGCTTGGACTTGCCTTCTTGTTCTGCTTTTCAGGAACCGGGCTGCAGAGTACGTTTACCATTTTGATATTGTGTAATGTGGTACATTTCTTTTCTACGCCGTATCTGATGATGAAGAATTCGCTGGAAAAGATGAATGCATCCTGGGAAACAACTGCGATGCTGATGGGAGACAGCTGGATCAAAACGATTTTTCGGGTTGTGACTCCAAATGCCATGTCCACGATCCTGGAAGTATTCAGTTATTATTTTGTCAACGCGATGGTTACAGTCAGCGCTGTTGTCTTTCTGGCAGGAGCAAGAACCATGGTACTGACGACAAAGATCAAAGAATTGCAGTATTACAATAAGTTTAACGAAGTGTTTGTGTTGTCATTGCTTATCCTGGCAACCAATCTGATAGTAAAAGCCATTCCGTCTCTGGCAGCAGGCTGGAAACGGGTGAAGGAGGAAAAGAAGATGAAGAAGACAAAGAAACAGGTGTGGAAACGTGCAGGCGCAGTAATGGCAGCAGGGGTTCTGGTATTGGGAACAGCATCGACTGTCGGATGTTCTTCCAAAGCAGGTGATCAGGTTGTGATCTACTCCAATGCGGATGATGAGGCTGTAGCTGCTATGAAAGCGGCTCTGGATGCCAATGGATATGAAGGAGAGTACATCTTCCAGACATTTGGAACACCAGAATTAGGCGGAAAACTTCTGGCAGAGGGAAAGAACCTGGAGGCAGATCTGGTGACGATGAGTACGTTTTATCTGGAGAGTGCGCAGGAAGAACAGGATATGTTCACAGATCTGACATTTGAGCCAGATACTCTGGAAGAATATCCTTCCTATTGTACACCAATCACAGCGCAGGAAGGTACGCTGATCGTGAATACAGAACAAATAGAAGCAGAAAATCTGGAGCTGCCAAAGTCCATTCAGGATCTGGCAAAACCAGAATATAAAGATCAGATCGCAGTGACAGACATTGCATCCTCTTCCACAGCATGGCTTTTAATCCAGGGACTGATCTCGGAATATGGAGAAGAAGAGACACAAAAGATCCTTACAGAGATTTATGAAAATGCAGGAGATCATCTGGAAGAATCAGGCTCCGGACCGCTGAAGCTGGTTCGTGCAGGAGAAGTTGCTATTGGATTTGGACTTCGGCAGCAGGCAGTGGCCGATAAAGAGAATGGACTTCCGGTAGATTACATAGATCCGCAGGAAGGCAATTTTACGCTGACAGAATCTGTGGCAGTGGTAGACAAAGGAGAAGAGAAAAATAAAAAAGCCATGGAAATGGCAGAATGTATTATAAAAAATGGAAGAAAAGAACTGCTTGAGAGTTATCCAATTCCGCTTTATGAGGGAGAATCGGTATCAGATACTGAAAAATCCGGCAATCCAAAGACATTTCCGGAAAAACTGACGGTAGATCTTTTAAAAGAACATCAGGAATTATCAGAAAGCTGTAAAAAATAATAAGAAGAAATGAGGAAACGCAAGATGAAAAATTATAAATTATTGACACCGGGACCACTGACTACCACAGAAACAGTCAAAGAAGTGATGCTGTTTGACCATTGTACCTGGGATGATGACTACAAAGAAATCACACAGAAAATCCGCAGAAATCTGTTAAAGCTGGCGCAGGTGTCCGAAGAGGAATATACAACAGTGCTGATGCAGGGATCAGGATCTTTTGGAGTGGAAAGTGTGCTGGGAAGTGTGATTCCAAAAGACGGATGCGTCTTGCTTTTGAGCAATGGAGCCTATGGAGAACGTGCGGCAAAAATGTGCAGCTATTATGAGATTCCATGTATCCATGTGACTCAGGACTACAACAAAACTCCAGATGCCAAAGAAGCAGAAACACTTCTGAATACTCATCCGGAGATTACGCATGTTATGATGATCCACAGTGAGACAACCAGTGGGATTTTGAATGATATCGAGAGTATCGGTGAGCTTGCAAAAAAATATGGAAAAGTATTTATAGTAGATGCCATGTCCAGCTTTGCGGGAGTGGAAATTCCGGTAAAAGACTGGCACATTGATTTCCTCATCAGTTCTGCCAATAAATGTATCCAGGGAGTTCCGGGATTCTCCTTTATCATTGCAAACAGAGCGCTTTTGATGGAATCAAAAGGACGTGCAAGAAGTCTGTGTCTGGATCTGTACGATCAGTGGGCTGGAATGGAGAAAGATGGAAAATGGAGATATACATCTCCAACACATGTTGTGCTGGCTTTTGAACAGGCAATGAAGGAACTGGAACAGGAAGGCGGGATCAAAGCACGACATGCCAGATACCAGAAAAATATGGATACACTGGTAGAAAATTTCGAAAAACTGGGATTTCGGCTGTATGTAGACAGAGCATGGCAGGGACCGATCATTGCTACATTTCTGTATCCGGAAGGAAAGCATTTTGATTTTCAGGATATGTATGCTTACATCAAAGAAAGAGGATATGCAATTTATCCGGGAAAACTGACAGATGCAGATACCTTCCGTATCGGAGTGATCGGGGAGATTTATGAAGAAGATATTTTGAGACTGACTGAGATCATGAAATCCTATATGGAACAGGTGTAAGCAGAGAAAGGAAAGAATGAAAATGAGACAGATAGAAGCGGTGATTTTTGACTGGGCGGGAACAACGGTAGATTATGGGTGCTTTGCACCGGTACAGGCATTTGTGGAAGTATTTAAACATTTTGGGATCGAGCCGACGATGCAGGAAGTCAGAGAGCCGATGGGAATGCTGAAGATCGACCACATCCGCACAATGCTGAAGATGCCGAGGATCCAGAAGCTCTGGGAAGAAACATACGGTCAGGCATCTACAGAAGAAGATGTAGAAAAACTGTACGGATTATTCGAAGAAAAACTGATGAGTATTTTGGACAGATTTGCACAGCCAAAGCCGTATGTTCTGGAAGTGGTAAAGGAACTGCGTGCCCATGGAATCAAGATCGGTTCTACCACAGGATATACGGATGATATGATGGCAGTGGTTGTGCCGAAGGCGAAAGAGGCTGGCTATGAACCGGATGTATGGTTTAGCCCGGACAGCGTGGGATCCGCAGGACGTCCATATCCATATATGATCTTTCGAAATATGGAAGAACTTCACATATCTTCAGTAGAACATGTAGTGAAAGTCGGAGATACGGTGTCGGATATTCTGGAAGGAAAACATGCGGGAGTCTTTACAGTAGGTGTTGTGGAAGGAAGCTCTGAGATGGGGCTGACAGAAGAAGAGTATGAAGCTTTGACACCGGAAGAAAAAGAAGAAAAAATCGAAGAAGTCAGACAGCGGTTTCTGCAGGTTGGTGCGGATGCAGTGATCCTGAATATGGGAGAATTGACGGGGATTTTGTAAGAGGAAGAAAATAATATAGGAAACAGGAGAATTATCCCCTGTAAAGGAAAGAGGAAAAACGCTCTATGGGAATCCACGAAGGAAATGCTATAGAGCGTTTTATTTGAGCGTGTTTTCCGACGTTACATCCAATATTTTTCTACTTCCTGTGCGGCCTCATCTGAAGAAAGCTGAAACTTTTCCTGAATTTTTCCACATATCGCTTCTTTTTTCAGCCCCATCTCCTGAAGCAATTCTACAACAGCCTGTATGCCTTTTTGCTGTCCCTCAATTAGTCCCTGGGCTCTGCCCTCTTTGAGTCCGGTATTTTTATAAACAGTGGAAAAGTACTCATGATCTCGGATCGCACGTTGTCTTTCTTCATATTCCAGCCGCTTTTCCTCGTCTGCGCTGATCCGGTTTAGATCCTCATATGCCTTTCTAATATATTTGCTTTTTTCTGCTGCCATTTCAAATTCCTCCTCTGTCTCTGCATTGATGAATTGAAGCCATTTCAGCAGCTCTGTCTCTGGATAATCATGCTTTGCCAGCTTTGGAAGCTCCAGTGTATGAATTTCAACCTTATCACTGTATAGCTTTCTTCCTTTATCTGACCAGAAATGAAAGCGAGAATAATATTCGTCATCATCAAACATGGTAAAATTTAAAATTCCGATATGAATACATTTCTCTAGTTTTTGATAATTTTCTCCCGGCTTCAATTGATCTGTAAACATCTTCCCCAGATAGAATAAGGTGCCATTATATCTTTTGACGCGACGTTTCACAATCGCAAATACAGACAAACTCCCGCTTTTCTTTACTTCATCTCTTTACTCTTTATATGGGAATAATTTTTTGAATGGCAATGCTTTGCCATATTTGAAAATGGAAAGGGATTTCTTCCAAGATTGAGTTTATTATACTTGAGATTTGGGGCGGATACAATTAAATTTCTATAAAGATCCTCTAAAAGTTTCTGTTACACTATCTACAATATGTATAAATGAAAAAGGAATTAGAATGTGGAGGTATTTGTGGTAAAATTTCCCCGGTTGACATTCCATCTGTTTTATATTAGAATAGCGAACGTAACATTTTTGTAATAATTGTAATATTTAAGAAATCTAGTTCATATATTATATAAGAACTATGTAAGAATATTGCAACAATCAGGAGGTTATTTTTTATGAAACAGAGAAATCGATGGGCGGCAGTACTGACTGTATGGACAATTGCATTGTTATTTGCAGCAGGTTTTACAAGTCAGGCATCCGTTTCCGGTTCCGGGATAGTTCAGAAAGAAGATACAGAATACAATGCAGGGGCTGGTACTATTGCGGCTGTAATGGAGAAAATTCCATTAGAAGCAGTCGAACAGACCAGGGCAAAAGCAGAGAAGGCACAGGAGAAACGACAGAAAGCAGAGGCAGAAGCAAAGAGAAAGGCAGAAGAAGAGGCGGCAAGAAAAGCGGCAGAAGAGGCTGCGCGGGCACAGATCGCAGCAGAAGACCAGAAGCTTCTGGCATCGATCATCTTCTGTGAAGCGGGAAATCAGCCTTATGAAGGACAGGTTGCGGTAGGTGCGGTGATCATGAACCGTGTCAGAAGCGGGGCATATCCGAACAGCATTTCCGAGGTGATCTATCAGTCGGGACAGTTTGGACCGGCGATGACAGGATGGCTGGATACGATACGCAGTTCTGGCGGATATACGCAGACTGCCATGCAGGCGGCAGCTGATGCCATGGCAGGGGTGAATCCAATCGGGGATTGTCTGTATTTTGGAAACGGGAATTATGGGATTCAGATCGGAGATCATTTTTTCCATTAATTGTAGAGAAAGATTGTGTACGGGTAGGGAATAAGAAAGCCAAAAGTGAATCGGATCCTATTGAACTTTTTGAGTTGATCGATCAAACTACAGGAACAACATTTACGGTTTCAATTAGAGTGGTATTTGATGACGAGAGATTGACTTAATGTATTAATCAAAATCGTACAAAATAAAATAGAACCCTCATGGCTGTTGTGAATGAACTGCTATGGGGGTTCTATTTTGTGTTCTTTATTTATTTTCCGCCATTACAACTGTATCTTCGAAAATGCTTCTGCAAAAGCATTGTTGATTGGCTCTTTCGCTTCTTTTGCCTGTTTTCGTAAATAATTGTTCACATCTTTTTTGCTGGCGCCTTTTCCCGCTTTTTTCTTTCGGTCTTCGAAAGCGCTTAATTTTTCTTTGTGTCCGCACACACAGACGAAGCGCTGTCCATCGCCTTTGCCTACCAGGTCCATTTTTTTATGGCAGATTGGGCAGCGGGCGTTGGTATGGCGGGAAATGGTTTCTTTATGTCCACATTCCCGATCTTGACAGACAAGCATTTTTCCGTGTTTACCATTTACTTCCAGCATGAATTTTCCACATTCCGGGCATTTGGTACGTGTCATATTGTCGTGACGGAACGTACCGTCTGCTGATTTGATCTCTTGGATCAGAGCTTTTGTGTAAGTCTCGATTTCGCTCATGAAGGCTTTCTCAGATTCTTTGCCTTTTGCGATGGCCTGCAGGCGCATCTCCCAGGAAGCGGTCAGTTCCGGGCTCTTTAAATCCGAAGGCACCAGGGAAAGCAGTTGTTTTCCTTTGGATGTGATATGGATCTCATTTCCCTTTTTCTCCATCAGGAAACTGTTGAATAATTTTTCGATGATGTCAGCTCTGGTAGCGACTGTCCCGAGTCCGCCGGTCTCTCCCAGTGTTTTGACGATGTCTTTCTCTTTGTGTTTCAGATATTTGACCGGATTTTCCATGGCGGCAATGAGTGTACCTTCGGTAAAGTAAGCAGGCGGTTTGGTCTTTCCTTCTGTGATCGTCAGTGCGGTGACTGTAAGGGAATCACCTTTTTGTACGTCAGGCAGAGAAATCTGGGAGAATGTATTTTGTTCGTCATCTTCATCTTCTCCGTCTGTATAACCGGATTCATAGATTTCTCTCCATCCGGCAGACAGCATGAAATTCCCTTTGGCATGGAACTGTTCGGTTCCGATCGTACCGTGGATGGCAGTCTCTTCGTACTCGCAGGCAGGAGAGAGAACCGCAAGAAAGCGGCGTACGACCAGATCATAAATCTTACGTTCTTCATTGCTCATATGATCCAGTTGTACAAACTGTTCTGTTGGAATGATCGCATGGTGGTCGGATACCTTGCTGTCATTGACGAAAGATTTGTTTGCCTGGAGTTTCTGCATGGAAAGCCGTCCGGCAAACTTACTGTAGGGTCCTACCGCGCAGGCTTTTAAGCGTTCTTTTAAAGTCGGCACAATATCTGTTGTAAGATAACGGGAATCCGTTCTGGGGTAGGTCAGTACTTTATGATTCTCGTAGAGTCGCTGCATAATATTGAGGGTCTGTTTTGCAGAAAATCCGAATTTCTGATTGGCTTCCCGCTGAAGTGCCGTGAGGTCATATAAAGCGGGTGCAAATGTCTTTTTTCGTTTTTTCTGGACATCGGTGACAAGTAAAGTCTGTCCAGAAGCGTGCTTCACATTTTGGATTCGTTCTTGATCAAAGGAACGGGCAGAGCCGGATTTTGGATCCGTCCATGTAAAGGTCATCCCTTCTGCAACTGCTTTGAGTCCATAATAAGATACCGGTTTGAATGTGCGAATCTCATCTTCTCTGGCAGCAATCATGGCAAGGGTTGGAGTCTGGACTCTTCCGCAGGAGAGCTGTGCGTTGTATTTGCAGGTCAGCGCACGGGTAGCATTGATCCCAACGACCCAGTCAGACTGTGCGCGGGCAACCGCAGCCCGGTAAAGTGGTTCATAAGATTTGCCAGGGCGTAGATTTTGAAAACCTTCTCGGATAGCTTTGTCTGTAACCGAAGAAATCCACAGTCGCTTCAGTGGTTTTTGATTTCCTGCTTTCTCCAGAATCCAACGTGCAACAAGCTCTCCTTCTCTTCCGGCGTCTGTGGCGATGATGATGTCAGAGACATCTTTCCGAAAGATCAGTTCTTTCACGGCATGAAACTGACGTCCGGTCTGTTTGATGACGACCAGTTTCCATTGTTTGGGAAGCATGGGAAGCGTGTCCATGTTCCATGTCTTATATTGATCGCCGTACTGCTCAGGATCTGCCAGTGTGACCAGATGTCCTAAAGCCCATGTGACGATGTAATCATTTCCTTCTATATAAGTATTTGTTTTTTTATTGCAGTGTAAAACTCGGGCAATATCCCTGCCAACAGAAGGTTTTTCTGCAATGACCAGATGTTTCATAATGTTTCTCCTTGTGTTTACAAAATATTTAGACGTTGTGGAAGCCTTTTCCGATGATCTCACTTGTATTGGAAATGAGGATAAATGCGGAAGGCTCTTCGTCTTTGATAAAATTACGGAGCCGAACAGCCTGTGGGCGGTTCAGCGCTGTAAAGATGACATATTTGTCTTTTCCGGAAAATGCACCCTGTGCCTGACAGACGGTGGCGCTCCGGTTTAATTCCTGTACGATAAAGTCGCAGATCGGCTTTGGATTGTCACATACTACGTTAAAATATTTAGAAAGATTAAAACTTTCAATAAAGGTGTCGATCATAAAAGAACGGATCGCAAGTCCCAGGAAGGAATATAGTCCGGTTGCAATGTCAAACATAAAGCATCCGGCAACAGTGATCAGCACGTCTGTGATCAAAAGTGCATGTCCGATATCCACACTGGAATATTTTTTTAAGATCATGGCAATGATATCCGTACCGCCGCTGGAAGAGCCGATGTTAAACAGGATCGCAGATCCAAGGGAAGGAAGTGCAATGGCAAAACACAGCTCCAGCATAGGCTGGTCTGTCAGAGGGGCAGTCATCGGATAGAGACGCTCCAGTGCAGAAAGAGCAACAGAAAGTAAAATGCTGCAGTAGGCGGTTTTTGCGGCAAATTTTTTGCCAAGGATGAAGGAACCGATGATCAGAAGAATCATATTGGTAATAAAGTTAAAATCTCCTGCGGACATAATGCCGGTCTTGGCAACGAGAACGGCAAGACCGGTGATTCCGCCAAATGTAAAATGGTTGGGAAATTTGAAGAAATATGTGCCGGCTGCCATGACTAATGTACTGAATGTCAGCAGGAAAAAATGTCGTAGTTTACTTTTCATGTCGAATACCCCCGAATAAGATTAAGAAAATTGTAGCCTGTGCTTTCTGAAAAGTCAACGAATTATCATCGGATTATTGGGAAATACTATATTTCAACAAGGAGGGTGAAAAAGATGTATCAGGATTTACCGATTCAGGATATTTACGCAAGAGAAATTCTGGATTCCCGGGGCAATCCAACGGTAGAAGTAGAGATCCTTGCCGGGAAACAGATCGTGGGAAGAGCAGCGGTGCCCTCCGGGGCATCTACAGGAAAATTTGAAGCCGTAGAACTTCGGGATCAGGAAATGAGATATGGTGGAAAAGGGGTAGAGCAGGCAGTACGCCACGTGAATGAAGAAATTGCAGAGGCTTTGATCGGTCACAATGTACTGGATCAAACCGGGATCGATCATAGATTACAGGAACTGGATGGCAGCCGTGATAAGCATAACCTGGGGGCAAATGCAATCCTGGGAGTTTCTCTGGCAGCCGCCCGGACAGCGGCAGCAGCATTGGGAATTCCATTGTATGCTTATCTGGGGAATGTAGGAGAGAAGATCATGCCCGTTCCGATGATGAATGTGCTAAATGGCGGTGTGCATGCGGACAATGATCTGGATATCCAGGAATTTATGATCGTTCCGTATGGGCCGGACAGCCTGAAAGAACAGCTACGGATGGGAACGGAGATCTATCATGTTCTTCGAGGGCTTCTGAAACAAAGAGGACTGACTACGGCAGTCGGGGACGAAGGAGGATTTGCGCCGGAACTGAGAGATTCCAGAAAAGCCATTGAATTTCTGCTGGAGGCTTCCGGACAGGCCGGATATGAGCCGGGAAAAGATGTGGGGATCGCATTGGATGTGGCATCGTCTGAATTGTACCGGGAGAAAGAAAAGCGCTATTATTTTCCGGGAGAAAGCCGGGGAAAGGGGAAAAAGATTGCCCGAACATCCGATGATATGATGGAATATTATGAAACCCTGATCCAAGATTATCCGATCTATTCTATTGAGGATCCGCTGGATGAGGAAGACTGGAACGGCTGGAGCAGACTGACCATGAAGATTGGAGAAAAAGTACAGTTGGTAGGAGATGATCTGTTTGTCACCAATCCGGAGAGAGTGGCGATGGGAATTGCCAGAAAAGCCGCCAATTCCGTGTTGATCAAAGTGAATCAGATTGGAACACTGACAGAAACGGCGAAAGCCGTGGAGCTGGCACATCAGGCCGGGTATCGAACGATTATGTCGCATCGGTCCGGAGAGACGGAAGATACCACCATTGCAGATCTGGCAGTTGCATTTCATACAGGGCAGATCAAAACAGGCGCGCCGTGCCGTTCCGAACGCGTGGCAAAATATAATCAACTGCTGAGGATTGAAGAACAGTTGTGGAGAGTCGTATGAGAAGGACCACCTCGAAAAGAAGAGTATAGTTTCGAGGTGGTTATTTTATTGGAAAACTGTATATATTGGATATTGACAGTAGATACAAAATGGATTATACTGTACTTATAAAATAAGTACAGATAATACAGAAGGAGTGATGAAGTGGAGATTATTTTAAGCAATGTGAGCCAGAAGCCGATTTATGAACAGATCACTTCTCAGATCAAAGCAATGATCATGAATGGAGAATTAAAAGCGGGAGATGCCATGCCGTCTATGCGAAAGCTGGCAAAGGAACTGCATGTCAGTGTGATCACGACGCAGAGAGCTTACGATGATCTGCAGAAAGATGGATTTATCGTGACGGTTCCGGCAAAAGGAACCTTTGTATCCACACAGAATCAGGATTTTATCAGAGAAGAAAACAGAAGACGGATCGAACAGCTTTTGACAGATGCAGTGGAGCTTGCAAAGGAAAATGGAATCGAGCTTGAGGAATTGAGAACTACAGTAGAAGTATTATATCAAGAGGAGGATGTGTGATGGAATTTGCACTGGAAGTCAAGGGATTACATAAAACATACAAAGAATTTGAATTGAAAGATATTTCTCTTAAGCTGCCAAAGGGAAGCGTTCTTGGGCTGATCGGGGAGAATGGAGCCGGAAAATCAACGTTGATCAATGCAGTTTTAGGACTGGTCGATTCCGAACATGAATCTTTAAAAGTCCTGGGGCAGGAGTTCGTCGGGAATGAAAAGAAGATCAAGGAAGAGATCGCAGTGATTTTTGATAAGACCTGTTATGATCTGGCAATGACTCCGCTGTTTATTGGAAAGATCTTAAGTAACGTGTATTCGAACTGGGATATGGAGAAGTATCACACCTATCTGGAACGATTTGAACTTCCGAAGAAAAAGAAGTTAAAAGAGTTTTCCAAAGGAATGAAGATGAAAATGGAGTTTGCGGCAGCCTTGAGTCATGATCCGAAGCTGATTATTTTAGATGAGGCAACAAGCGGGCTGGATCCGGTATTCCGGGATGAGATTCTGGATATTTTACGGGAGTACACAGAAGATGAGGAGCACACGATTCTGATATCTTCTCATATTACCAGTGATCTGGATAAGATTTCCGATTATATTGCATTTATCCATGATGGAAGATTGCTGTTTGTGAAGACATATGATGAGATCCAGGAGAACTATGGAGTCCTGAACTGCGGGCAGAGTATGTTTGATGCATTGAATCGAGAGGATATCGAGGCATACCGGAAAGATGCGTATGGATACCGTGTACTGGTGAAAAATAAGCAGGGGATTCGGAAAGTGTTTTCTGATCTGGAGATAGAAACAGCTACCATTGAAGATCTGATGCTGTACTGTGTGAAGGGAGAGAAAGTGGCATGAGAGGAATTATCTTAAAAGATTTGTATGAGGGATTCTGTATTAGGAAAAATACATTAAACTGGACAATATCCATCATCTTTATTTCATTTCTGACTGCGGTCAACAGTATGATGAGAGGACCGTATGGATTTCTGCTGATCGTTGTACTGTTGTTTCCGATGTTGGGAAGCACATTGCTGCAGATGACTGTGGAGCAGGATGAAAAGTCGGAGTTTGACCGGATCCAGCTGACCTATCCTGTCAGTAAACAGGAGATTGTGCTTTCCAAATACCTGAGTGGTCTGATCGTACAGGGAGGCATGATCCTGTATTCGTTTTTATTCCTGCTGGTCTATGTGTATGGATATAAGACGTTGACACTTGGGGAGGCGATTTCCACCTGGGGGATCGGAGTGGCCGGAAGTCTGGTGTATTTCTCCGTGTCTTATATGGTATATTTCTGGCTGGGCAATATGAAAGGTGTGATCTTTACCTTTATTACCATGGCTGTTCTTGTAATCGGATTTTTGTTCAGTGTGTTCAATGTCGGACTGGAAGAATTGATGGCGATCAGCAAGGGGACGTGGGTCGTTGTCAGTCTGTTCGCAGGGGTGACTCTGATGGTGATCAGTTATCTCGTCTCTTTGAAAATCTATACAAAAAAACATTCATAAAGGAAGTACATTAGGAAAACAGGTGAACGAGGATGTCACCTGTTTTTCTTTTAGCAGCTGCATGAGCGGCTTTCATTATGAAAAATGTAGAGACAAGTGCTGGGAAAAGAAGTGGATTTTATACATATAAATGGTTAATAATGTTTTGGAATTTGGAAAAACAGGAAAATAATGACATAAAATAGTAGTTATATAAATTTATTTTTAGAGAAAAGTATGATATAAATAATACAAATTTTTTGATTTACGATGGAGAAGGAGGCGAACAGAACCAAAATCGGCAAAAAATTAGAAAGTGTTAGAGAGGAAAAAGTGTACATGAAAACAAGGAGAAAAAAACAGACAAAGCGTGTTCTGGCTGGTACACTGGCAGCATTGGTGGCAGTATCTGCAGTTCCGATGTCCAATTCGGTTGTTCATGCAGAAGAGTCTCAGGACAGAAGTGAACTGAAACTGAAATACTCAAGCGCAGCGCCAGATAGCTATGACGGCTGGGAAAAATGGTCTCTTCCAATTGGAAACAGTGGGATTGGTGCCAGTGTATTTGGCGGTGTAGAGACAGAGCGTATCCAGTTGAATGAAAAATCACTCTGGTCTGGTGGACCAAGTGATAGTCGCCCGAATTATAACGGAGGAAACCTGGAAGAAAAAGGAAGAAACGGACAGACCGTCAAAGAAATCCAACAATTATTTGCGAGTGGGCAAAATGATGCTGCAAGCAAGAAATGTGGAGAGCTGGTAGGACTTTCGGATGATGCCGGAGTCAATGGATACGGATACTATTTGAGTTATGGAAATATGTATCTGGATTTTAAAGGTATCACAGATAAAGAAGCAGAAAATTATGAAAGAACACTGGATTTGAATACGGCCATTGCCGGAGTAGAATATGACAAAGGCAAAACGCACTACACAAGAGAAAACTTTGTGAGTTATCCAGACAATGTACTGGTGACAAGACTGACAGCAGAAGGAGACGACAAGTTGAATCTGGATGTCAGAGTGGAGCCGGATAACAAAAAAGGCAATGGAAGCAACAATCCACAGCCACAGTCCTACGAGAGAGAATGGAAGACAACAGTTGAAGATGCGTTAATCTCGATTGACGGACAGTTAAAAGATAACCAGATGCAGTTCAGTTCACAGACAAAAGTCCTGACAGAAGGTGGAACTGCGGAGGATGGAGATCAGAAAGTTACGGTAAAAGACGCAAAAGCTGTTACCATCATTACCTCCATCGGAACAGATTATAAAAATGATTATCCAGAGTATCGTACTGGGGAAACGAAGGAGCAGGTAGCTTCCAGAGTGCGCGCTTATGTAGACAAAGCAGCGGCTACGGTAGAAAAGGATTCTTACGATGCGCTGAGACAGGCACATGTGGATGATTATTCCTCCATTTTTGGCCGTGTGAATCTGGATCTCGGACAGGTTCCATCGGAAAAGACAACCGATAAACTTCTGAAGGCGTATAATGACGGTTCTGCAAGTGAAGCGGAAAGACGTTATTTGGAAGTGATGCTGTTCCAGTATGGACGTTATCTGACCATCGAGTCTTCCAGAGAGACACCGTTAGATGATCCGTCCAGAGCGACACTTCCGTCTAACCTCCAGGGAATCTGGGTTGGAGCAAACAATTCGGCATGGCATGCAGATTATCACATGAATGTAAACTTACAGATGAACTACTGGCCAACTTATTCTACCAATATGGCAGAGTGTGCACAGCCGTTGATCTCATATGTAGATTCTTTAAGAGAACCAGGCCGTGTGACTGCAAAAATCTATGCAGGTGTGGATCAGGGATTTATGGCGCATACACAGAACAATCCATTCGGATGGACTTGTCCGGGATGGGTATTTGACTGGGGATGGTCACCGGCAGCGGTGCCGTGGATTCTTCAGAACTGCTGGGAATACTATGAATTTACTGGCGATGTGTCTTACATGAGAGACCATATCTATCCAATGATGAAAGAAGAAGCAATTTTCTACGATCAGATTTTGGTAGATGATGGTACGGGAAAATTGGTGTCATCTCCAAGTTATTCACCGGAGCATGGACCGAGAACAGCTGGAAATACCTATGAGCAGACATTGATCTGGCAGTTGTATGAAGATACCATCAAAGCAGCAGAGACTCTTGGTGTAGATGCAAATCTGGTCGCAACATGGAAAGATCATCAGTCAAGACTGAAAGGACCGATCGAGATCGGTGAGAGCGGACAGATCAAAGAGTGGTATGAAGAAGGCGCTGTAAACAGCATGGGACAGGGATATGGTCACAGACATATTTCGCACATGCTGGGACTCTTCCCTGGAGATTTAATCTCTGTAGATACACCGGAATATTTTGAGGCGGCGAAAGTATCCATGAACAACCGTACAGATGAAAGTACTGGCTGGGGAATGGGACAGAGAATCAATACTTGGGCAAGACTGGCAGATGGAAATCGTGCATACAAGCTGATTACAGATTTGTTTAAGAAAGGTATTCTGACCAATTTGTGGGATACACATGCACCGTTCCAGATCGACGGAAACTTTGGTATGACTTCAGGTGTTGCAGAAATGCTTCTGCAGAGTAACATGGGATATATCAATATGCTTCCGGCATTACCAGATGCATGGGCATCAGGAAGTGTGAGCGGACTGGTTGCACGTGGGAACTTTGAAGTATCCATGAACTGGAAAAACAAACATCTGACAAGCGCAGAGATTCTCTCCAATAATGGAGGAAAAGCAACGATCAACGTGCCAAATGCATCGTTTGCAACGATTACAGACAAAGATGGCAACAGAGTCAGTGTTACCGTAGAATCTCAGGACAGAGTTTCTTTTGATACAACAGCAGGACAGACTTATTATGTAAAAGACATCCCGGCAAAAGGGGATGCACCGACAGGATTGTCTGCAAAACGTACAGATGATAAAACTGGAAAACTGACCTGGGATGCTGTTGAAGTAAAACAGGATAAAAAAGACAAAAAAGATAAAAAAGCAGAAGAAGAAAAAACAGTTACATACAATGTATATCGTCAGATCGAGTCCGGAGATGTACAGAAGATCGCAGACGGAGTAGAGAAGACAGAATACATTGACAAAAATGCAGACAAAGCATTTGGTAAAATCTATTATCAGGTATCTGCAGTGATCGATGGAAAAGAGACAAAACTCAGCGAAAAAGCAGAGCTGGTAGAAGCACTTGGAGCAGGAAAGATCGATAATAAAGATCCTCACATTGTATACAGCGGTGCATGGAGAGACTGGGACAGAGCTAATGAAGGTAACTATAAAGATACCATTAAATTCTTAAATGATCCAACAGGAAAAGAAACGGTGAAATTGGAATTTGTGGGAACCGGTATTGAAGTAATCACTTGTACCAATACAGATCGTGGAAAATACGAAGTATTCATTGACGGAGAGTCTTGTGGAAAAGCAGACACATACAGTTCTACTACAAAACGTCAGCAGGTGGTATTTAAGAAAGATGATCTGGAGCATGGTACACATACATTAGAGCTGAAAGCCATTAATGAAAAAGTAGATGCAAGTTCTGATACAAAGGTAGAATTGGATGCACTGAATGTCTTAGACAATACCATTGCACTTCCGGAAAAAGTGGAAGTTTCTACAGTTTCTGGAATTACAACGATTGGGAAAGAAGGTCCTGTACAGATGCAGGCCAAAGTAACACCAGATGATGCAAAAGATAAGAGTGTGACATGGTCTTCTTCCAATACAGATATTGCATCTGTAGATGAAAACGGACTGGTGACAGTTCATAAGAAAAATGGAGAAGTTACTATTACAGCAACTTCCAATGCAAATTCTGAAGTGAAAGGCACATGCACATTGACTGTAGCACTTGCAGGTGATCTTGGATCCGGAGAAACGATTGTAGAAGATGCATCGGAAGATGGAAAAATTAATACCAATATTACTTGGAGTGATGGGTGGAAACCATATGCAGGAGAGCCAGAAAAACATCACGGAAAGACAAAAACGGAAGCAACAGGTGCAGGCAAATACTTTGAGTACACATTTACTGGTACAGGAGTAGAAATCTATGCACAGAAACATGCAAACTTTGCAAGTTTTGATGTAAGCATTGATGGTGGAAAAGCTGAAAATGTATCATTAGAAGGTTCTTCAAATGGAGATCCGCAGCAAAAAATCTTTGAGAAAAAAGATTTGGAAAATACAAAGCATACAATTCGTTGTACAATTGTGAAGCGAGGAAACAGTCAGCAGGCAAACCTGGATTACCTGAAAATCTTTGCACCGGTACAGGCAGCAGATGTAGATAAATCAGCACTTCAGACAGCGATTGAAACAGGCGCTGGATTGATCGAAGATTCTTACGATGCAGAGAAATGGGCAGAGTTTAAGAAGGTATATGACAAGGCTGTACAGGTAATGAACGATGCCAAAGCAGATCAGCCAACGGTAGATCAGGCAACAGAAGATCTGAATGAAGCAATTGCAGCACTTGGAGAACCAAATGTTCCGGAAATCGGCGATGCAAAAGGCCGGGTAGTTCATGTGGAAAGTACCTCTGCAATCCTGGAATGGGATAAGGTCAAAGGTGCCGCTTCTTATCTGGTAAAATGGAATGACCAGGAAGTAAAGACAACAGATACAAGAATTCGTGTGGAAGGTCTGGAGTCAGGTGTTACATATGACTTTGATATTTTTGCATTGAACTCAAACGAAGTATCATCTGAAGATTCCATTCAGATTCACGGTGTGACAACAACAGATGTTGTAAAACCAGGAGTAGTTACAAACGTTCAGGTAACATCTATCGGAAAAGATTCTGCAAAACTGACATGGACAGCACCGGAAGACACGGATGTTGCAGGTTATCGCATTTATCAGAATGGTGTGAAGATTGGTGAGAGTGAAACACCAGAATTTACCATGGATAAATTAGAGGTGGGAACTGTTTACGAAGTACGGATCACAGCAGTGGATCAGTCTGGCAATGAATCGGTTCCGGCACCATTTACCTTTACATTCACAGAACCGGAAAAAGAAACATTTACGCTGAAAACAGCAGTCAATGATGAAGCAATGGGAACCGTGACGGTAGATCCGAAGCAGGATTCCTATGAAGCGGGAACAGAGGTAACAGTCAAAGCAGAGGCAAAAGAAGGATATCAATTTGTCAACTGGACCAAGACTGGTACGGAGGAAGAAGTCAGCAAAGAGGCAGAATATAAATTTGCAATTTCAGAAAATACAGATCTGACTGCTAACTTTGTCAAAGAAGAAGTACCGGAAGAAATCTTCCATGTAACGATCAAAGCAAATGACAATGCAATGGGAACTGTAACCATTGATTCTGCAGACGGAAGCTACAAAAAAGGTGAAAAAGCAGAAGTGATTGCAGTAGCAAATGCAGGATTCCGTTTTGTAAACTGGACAGATGCAGAAGGAAACGTACGCAGTGAGTCTAATCCATATGTATTTGAAGTAACAAAAGATGTGGATCTGACAGCGAACTTCGAAAAGATCCCGGCAGAGAAATTTACGTTTGCAGTTGCAGCAAATGATGAAAATATGGGATCTGTTCTCGTAGAACCACAGCAGGATTCTTATGAGGCAGGCACAGAAATCAAAGTCAGTGCGGTTCCGGCATCAGAAGACTACGAATTTGTAGGCTTCACGAAGAAAGGAACTCAGGAAGTTGTAAGCAAAGAAAATCCGTATGTATTCCAGATTCAGGAAAATATGGAGCTGACTGCAAACTTTAAAGAAGTAGAGCATTCTTACTTGATTTATGTAGAGACACCGGATCTTCAGATGGGAACCGTGACAATGGATCCTGCAAATGAAGGAAATATCTACAAAGAAGGAACAAAGATCACTGTGAAAGCAGAACCAAAAGCAGGTTATGAGTTCGTACAGTGGCTGGAAGTGACAAAAGTAGATGGAGAAGAAGTTCTCACTCCGGTAGAGGGAGCAGGAGCAGAATATGAGTTCCAGGCAGAAGCTGATCGGGTTCTGCGCGCAGAATTCAAACTGGCGCCGGTTCCGGAGAAATACTACCGTATTGTTGTACAGTCCAATGATGAAAACATGGGAACTGTTTCCATGGACAAAGAGGATGGTGTATACAAAGAAGGTGTAACAGCCACAGTGAAGGCAGAAGCAAAGGATGGTTTTGAATTTGTCGGCTGGAAAGAAAAAGGACAGGATGATTATGTATCTACAGATGCAGAATATCAGTTTACAGTAGAGAAAAATACAGAACTGATGGGAGAATTCAAACCAGTAGAAGTACCACAGCTTCCAACTGCACAGGAAATCCTGGATGAGATCTTAAAGAATCATAAGATTCCATCTGTGATCGAAGCGGGAACGAAAAAACTGGTTCTTCCAGAAGTACCGGAAGGATGCAGTATTGAACTTGTGGCAGTGAATCCAGAAGGAATCATCGCACTGGATGGAGCAGTAACTACACCAGAAAAAGATACAGAAGTGATCGCGACTGTTCAGGTGACAGATGCAAGTGGAACAAAAGCAGCAGCGAGAGCGGACGTGAAAATTCTGGTCAAAGGAGAAAAAGCAGATCCGGATCCAGAACCAAATCCAGATCCAGATCCGAACCCGAATCCAGACCCGAATCCAAACCCAGGTCCAAATCCAGATGACAACAATGGAAATGGCGGCCAGGATGGAAATGGAAACAATGGAAATGGCAGCGATCATGGAAGCAACAATGGCGGAAATAATGGAAATTCCGGAAATCATAACAGCAATGGCGGAAGCCAGAGCAACGGAAGTACATCCGGTTCTCACTCTCAGGGAGTGCAGACTGGAGATAATGCCAATATCATGGTATGGGCAGGTCTTCTGATCGTGGCAGTTGTGGCAGTTGGCGCAGTGATCATCATCAGAAGAAAGAAAAAATAGTTGCCATCAGGCAATTTAGAAAAGCAGGCGGGTGAAAGAAGAATTCATCCGCCATTTTCTTGTAAATCTATTGCAGGATCAAAGATTCTATGGTAAACTATAAAAGGTTATCCACAGGAGGTGTGAAGATATGGATATTTTAAAAATTGTATTGACGATTATTTTTGTAATAGATTGTATTGCGTTATCAGCAATTATTCTTCTTCAGGAAGGAAAGTCTGCAGGGCTGGGAACAATCAGTGGAGCAGCAGATTCCTACTGGGGGCAGAATAAGGGACGTTCGATGGAAGGAGCACTTGTAAAGTCTACAAAGTTCCTTGCAATTTTGTTTATGGTACTTGCAGTGGTACTGAATCTGAAAGTATTTAACTAAGGAAAGCGATCAAACACTCTATGCAAAAGTAGAGTGTTTTTCTTTTAGGGAAATATAGAAAAACCGAATAGATGGAAAGAAAAACAGGAATTACTATCATTGAGAAAGAAGGTGAACGAATGGGAACTACATTTGAGAAAAGGAAAAAGGTGATTTATGATCTGATTTGTGACGATCTGTATGTGCCGATGAAGTTGAAAGAGATTGCCATGCTTTTGCAGATCCCGAGAGAACAGAGGCATGAGCTGAAAGAAGTGTTGGAGGCGTTGGAAGCAGACGGAAAGATTTACGTCTCTAAAAAGGGAAAATACGTGAAAGGACAGCCTCAGTATCAGAAAGGAATATTTCAGGCCAATGCCCGCGGATTTGGGTTTGTTTTGCAGGAAGGGGAAGAAGAGGATATCTTTATTCCCGAGGAACATACCAATGGAGCTTTCCAGGGAGATGAGGTCGAATTTGTCATTACCAAAGCTCCGGAAGGAAAGCGAAGAGAAGGGAAGATTGTAAAGATCCTTTCCCATGGAACGACGAAGATTGTCGGTTTGTATGAAAAAAGCAAGAGTTTTGGATTTGTGCGTCCGGATAACCAGCGTGTTTTGAAAGATATTTATATTCCGGCAGGGAAAGAAAAAGGCGCCATGACCGGACATAAGGTGGTTGTAGAACTGACTTCCTATGGCGGAGAGAATCTGAAGCCGGAAGGGAAGGTTGTAGAGATTCTGGGGCATATCAATGATCCCGGAACGGATATTTTATCAATCGTAAAGGAGTATGATATTCCGACAGAATTTCCGGAAAAAGTCTTAAACCAGGCAGAACGTGTGGGAAAAGATGTAAGCGAAGCGGATATGGCAGGGCGGCTGGATTTAAGAGACTGGCAGATGGTGACCATTGACGGAGAGGATGCAAAGGACCTGGATGACGCTGTTTCTCTGACAAAAGTGGAACAGGGATGGAAGCTGGGAGTGCATATTGCGGATGTGACCAATTATGTGCAGGAAAAAAGTGCACTGGATCGGGAAGCGTTAAAGCGTGGGACCAGTGTGTATCTGGCGGACAGGGTAATCCCCATGCTCCCGCATAAGCTCTCTAATGGAATCTGTTCTTTAAATGCAGGGGAAAATCGACTGGCGCTTAGCTGTATCATGACGGTAGATACGAAAGGTGAAATTGTGGATCATGTGATTGCAGAGACTGTCATCCGGGTGGATCAGAGGATGTCCTATACCAGTGTGGCAAAGATTCTGGAAGAGCGGGATGAGAAGGAACGGGAAAGATATCAGGAGCTGGTTCCGATGTTTGAACAAATGGCAGAGGTTTCCAAGCTTCTCAGAGAGCGTCGGAAAAAGCGCGGCGCTATCGACTTTGATTTCCCGGAAACGAAGATCATTTTGGATGAACAGGGAAAACCTGTAGAGTTAAAGCCTTATGAGAGAAATGCGGCAACAAAGATGATCGAAGACTTCATGCTGGCGGCAAACGAGACAGTGGCAGAGGAATACTTCTGGAGAGAGATTCCGTTTTTGTACCGTACCCACGAAGCGCCGGAAGAGGAGAAAGTAAGAACGCTGAGTACCTTTATCAATAATTTCGGATATCATATTCATATGGGCAATGAGATCCGACCAAAAGAGATTCAGAAACTTCTGGAAAAAGTGGAGGGTACGCCACAGGAGGCTTTGATCAGCAGACTGGCGCTGCGGTCGATGAAGCAGGCAAGATATACGCCGGAAAATGCAGGACATTTTGGGCTGGCTGCACAGTATTACACTCACTTTACTTCCCCAATCCGAAGATATCCGGATCTGCAGATCCACAGGATCATCAAGGAGAATCTGAGGGGCAGATTCAATGAAGACAGAACCGCACATTATCAGAAAATTCTGCAGGATGTTGCCACCCAGTCCAGTGAAATGGAACGAAGGGCAGAAGAGGCTGAACGTGAGACGGTGAAATTAAAGAAAGTAGAATACATGCAGGAGCGTATTGGAGAAGTCTTTGAAGGTGTCATTTCCGGAATCACAAAGTGGGGAGCCTACGTGGAACTGCCAAATACCATTGAAGGACTTGTTCACGTGGTCAATATGAGAGATGATCATTATGAATGTCTGGAAGACCGGTATGAACTTGTAGGAGAACGTACACATAAAGTCTATAAGCTGGGTCAGCGAGTGCTGGTTCAGGTTACAGGCGCCAACCGCCTGTCACGAACCATTGATTTTGAGTTTTGGAATGATGGCTCGGAAAATGACAGATTTTAGCAGAGAGAAAAGGGGAACATGCGATGGCAAAAGCAGCGGGAAAATTGATCGCGAATAACAAAAAAGCATATCATGATTATTTTATTCTGGAAAAATATGAGGCAGGGATCGTATTGCATGGGACAGAAGTAAAATCTCTTCGTATGGGACAGTGCAGTATTAAAGAGGCATTTATCCGGATTGAAAATGGAGAGATGTTTATTTACGGAATGCATATTTCACCGTATGAAAAGGGAAATATTTTCAACAAGGATCCATTGAGACCAAGAAAATTGCTGCTTCATAAAAAAGAAATCGATAAGATCTTTGGAAAGATGAAAGAAAAAGGGAATACAGTTGTTCCATTACAGGTATACTTCAACGGAAGTCTTGTAAAAGTAGAAGTGGGACTTGCGAAAGGTAAGAAATTGTACGATAAGCGGGATGATATCGCAAAAAAAGACCAGAAAAGAGAAGCACAGAGAGAATTTAAAATCAGAAATCTGTAAAAAGATGCCGTCGGCGGAAGTTATTCTTCCAGTCCGATGGCATTTTTGATTTCTGAGAGATTCTTTCCGGTAAAGACCAGGCCGTTCATGCCCAGTTTTTTTGCACTTTCAATATTTTCTGCTTTGTCATCGAGGAAAAAGCAATCCGCAGGATTTAGAGAAAATGTGTCAAACAAGTGCTGATAAATATCAGGATTTGGTTTGAATTTTTTGATGGATCCAGAATAGACGGCGCCGTCAAATAATTCCGTAATTTCAAAAAAGTCAGCATGTTCTTCAAAGAAAACAGGCGCGTTGGAAAGAATATAAAGTCCGATGTGCCGTTCCTTCAATGTGCGAACCATCTCCCAAACAGGGGCGATAGGTACCATGTGCTGATACCAGGTTTCAAAACATTTGTGTGCAGTTTCATGAAGCCGGACAGGAAGCTGAGCAAAGGTTTCCTTCTGATATTCTTCATAGGAAATACTTCCTTCATCCAAAGCCTGCCAGTTATGATAGACGGCATCCCGCATCAGCGGAAGGTCTTCTGCAGTGCAGTAGGCGCGAAGCAGGTCATCCGTCTGAAAGCTGGCAAGAACATTTCCAAAATCAAAGATAATATGTTTGTAATTCATAAGCAACATCCTTTCTGAAACGTGTTAGAACTTTTTTTATCATAGCACAGAACCGGCAGAAATTCACCTGCAGATTAGCGAAGATTTATATGAGAAAGCAAGTGTGTTTTTGTAAGAAATGTGCTAGAATAAAACAAAGCATAGTTTTTCTAACATTCATTTTGCTTCTGCAAGATGCAGAATATCTGATTCATTTCAAAAACAGGCAAACGCCTGTCCTTTCAGAAAATTCATGCTTTTCAAATCAAGCAGGCAGGAGTTTTCGGAAGGCGAAATCTCCTGAAGTTAACAAAAGAAGGAGGTAAAAGGAATGTGTGATGCATTGCGGGAATTGATGAAAGATGAGATTGAAGCGGAAGCAAAGAAATTGGCAGAAGAAAGAATTAATGCAGAAGTGAACAAACAGGTACAGGAACGAACGAAACAGAGCGTGGAAGCAATAGAAAAACGAATCAATGCTCTGAATCTGGCGCTTTCTAAGGCTGACCGGATAGCTGATATTATAAAAGCAGCAGAGGATCACGATTATCAGCAGAAATTATTTGAAGAATTTGGATTATAAAGGGGTGTGACCATGCAGTACAATCATGAGTTGATCGTGCCGAATGAAGACTTGCCGTTTAAAATGTTTATTTTTGAAGGAAAAGACGGAAATTACAAGAGGGAGACGCACTGGCATCGTTCTGTGGAGATTTTTGCGGTCTGTGAGGGGGAACTTTGTTTCTATATCAAAGAAAAGCCGTATCCTCTTGTGCAGGGAGAATTTATGATCGTGAATTCCAACGAAGTTCATTCCGTGCATTCTCCAAAGCCGAACCAGACGATTGTGTTGCAGATACCAATCCGATTGTTTGAGAATTATTTTACGGGAGAAGGATTCATCTGGTTCACACACAATCCGGTGGATCGGGATGAACGACTGATGGAGTTGATTCGCCAGATGTATGAGGGGTACATAAAAAAAGAGCGGGGCTATGAAATGGAAGTGAAAGGTCTGTTTTATCTTGTGATGCATCTGTTGGTTTCTGAATATCAGAGTATTGATGTAACAGAAGCACAATTACGCAATAATAAAAATTTGAACCGGCTTTCCACGATCACTTCTTATATCAAAGATAATTATACGTCAGAGCTGACTCTGGAGAACCTGGCAAAAATCTTCGGATATTCTCCCACATACCTTTCCAGAATGTTTCAGAAGTATGCAGGAGTGACTTTTAAATCCTATCTGCAGGATATTCGTCTTAGATATGCCTGGAAAGATATCCGTGACAGTGACAGGACGTTGAGTGAGATCGCATTGGAACATGGATTTCCAAACAGCAAGGCGCTGGCGAGAGCTTTTCAGAAAAAATATGGGATCCGTCCAAGCGAGTATCGGAATCAAAACCTTGACTTTCGATAGGCGCTTGGAGTGACACCTTTTCTTTCGCGAAATATCTTTGTAAAATAGGCACTATTAGAAAATCCACAGGATAAAGCAATTTCGGTGATTGTCTTCTGTGGATTTTTTAATTCTGCTTCTGCAGCTTTGATACGGTAATCCAGCAAATATTCAAAGGGGGTTTTCTGAATTGTATGTTTGAAACACCGTGTGCATTCCCGACTGCTGACAGCGGCAGAACGGGCAATTTCTTCCAGAGAAACAGGGTGCATATAGTTTTGATGGATGTAGGACAGCATTGTTTGGATCCGATTTTGTTCTGTAGATTTTACAGGTAGTTTTTGTGTCTTTCGCGAATTGATTTCTTCAATCAGCAGAAGCCAGATTTCAGAAAATAGATTACGAATCTGGAATTCCTGATCAGGATTCATTTGTAAAGCAGATGCCGTTTCCAGGAGAACGAGCATCTTTTTTTGTGTGTTTGTAGTATTCTGGAGTTCGATAAGATCAAAACGTTTGTCCTGAATTACAGGTGCGATGTACTTTGTGTCAAAAATACTTTTGAAGTGTCCGCTTAAAAAAACAGGATGAAACAGGTGAGAACAAAAAATAACCTGTGGTTCTTCTGAAACAGGATACATGGAGGCGAGAACATTGGAATTGATAAAAAATCCTTCGCCTTTGCGAAACAGATATGTTTGATTTACGGTATGGATTTCCATTGCACCCTCCTCTACATAACCGAATTCAATTTCTTCATGCCAGTGCCATGGGATCTGTGTTCGTTTCATATCAGTGCGATGCATAACATAGGGATATTCTGTGGTAAGACCTGCAATTTCTTCCAGTTGATTACTATTGATGTGAATAGAATGAATTTCCATGAAACGTGTCCTCCTTTGTGTGTGATGAAAAATGATAAAATAGGAAAAATTAGTCTTTATTTTAATAAAAAAATGCGTAAAAATAATATAAAATATACTGTTTTTTGAATATAGTTTTATTATAGAAAAGAATTTGAATGATGTAAAGGAAAGAGGTGAAAATTATGTTGTCAGCAGCATTGAGTATTTTTGCTCTTCTGATGTTGTTTTTATTTTACTGGGAGGAAAAAACCAAGGATCAATAAAAAGGATAAGAAATTGACATAAAAAGGGCAAATAATTGGTCGCAGAAGCAAAAAAAAGTTGATAAAATAACCTCAATGGGAAACTTGGAGACAGGTTTTTGATTGGAGGTCATTTTTTATGGAGATTCAGAAAGTTACAGATGCCGCTTTTGCAAAGTACGGAAAAGTAATGACAGATATTCCGGTGGAGCGGATCTTAAAAGAGATGGAGCATACCCCGCTTCCGGAAGATGTGATTTATGTGCCGTCTGTGGAAGCGCTGGAAGTACTTCCGGATGCGGTGACAGTCAGAGAAAAAGGATTTGGAGGACTGCCGATTCAGATTGGGTATTGTAATGGGAGCAATGTGAAATTGAATGCTCTGGAGTATCACAGATCCTCAGAAATTGATATCGCAGTGACAGATTTGATTCTGCTGCTTGGATGTCAGCAGGACATCAAAGAGGACACTTATGATACAGCGCTTGTGGAAGCATTTCTTGTTCCGGCAGGAACGGCAGTGGAATTGTATGCGACAACCTTACACTATGCGCCATGCAATGCCAAAGAAAGTGGTTTCCGCTGCGTGGTTGTACTTCCGAAGGGGACGAATGAGGCGCTGCCGTTTACACCGGAAGCAAATGGCGAGAGCAGACTATTGACTGCGGTGAATAAGTGGCTGATCGCACATGAAGAGGCAGAAATTGAAGGTGTCGTGAACGGATTACACGGAGAAAATATTACAGTTGGATAAAAAACAAAAAAGCAAGAAGAAAGGATGGTAACGGTATGAGTAATATGCCAGAATTAAAAATTGGAGTTGTTGCAGTGAGCAGAGATTGTTTTCCAGAGAGTCTTTCCGTGACAAGACGGAAGAACCTGATGAAAGCATATACAGAAAAATATGGAGATGCAGATATTTATGAATGTCCGATCTGTATCGTGGAGAGCGAGATTCACATGGTGCAGGCTCTGGAGGACATTAAAAATGCAGGATGCAATGCGCTTGTTGTGTATCTTGGCAATTTCGGACCAGAGATTGCGGAGACGTTGCTTGCAAAACATTTTGACGGACCGAAGATGTTTATCGCAGCAGCCGAGGAGAGCGGAGACAACCTGGTACAGGGAAGAGGGGACGCATACTGTGGTATGCTCAATGCAAGCTACAACTTAAAATTGAGAAATGTAAAAGCATATATTCCAGAATATCCGGTAGGAAATGCAGAAGAATGCGCAGATATGATCGCAGAGTTCCGTCCGATTGCAAGAGCAGTGATTGGTCTGAGCAGTTTAAAGATCATCAGCTTTGGACCACGTCCGCTGAATTTCCTTGCTTGTAATGCGCCGATCCAGCAGCTTTACAATCTGGGAGTAGAGATTGAAGAAAACTCTGAGCTGGATCTGTTTGAAGCATATCATAAACATGATGGAGATGAACGGATTCCGGCGGTTGTAGCAGAGATGGAAGCAGAACTTGGAGCAGGCAATAAAAAACCGGAAATTCTTGCAAAACTGGCACAGTATGAACTGACTTTAAAAGACTGGGTAGAAGAGCACAGAGGATACAGAAAATATGTGGCAATTGCAGGAAAATGCTGGCCGGCATTCCAGACACAGTTTGGATTTGTTCCATGTTATGTAAACAGCCGTCTTACAGCACAGGGAATCCCGGTATCATGCGAAGTAGATATCTACGGTGCATTGAGTGAATTTATCGGAACCGTTGTCAGTGAAGATGCAGTGACACTTCTGGATATCAACAATACGGTGCCGAATGATATGTACAAAGAAGATATTGAAGGAAAATTCCCATATACGCAAAAAGATACATTCATGGGATTCCACTGTGGAAACACCGCATCTTCCAAGTTGTCATTCTGTGAGATGAAGTACCAGATGATTATGGCAAGAGCCCTTCCGGAAGAAGTGACTCAGGGAACTTTGGAAGGGGATATCATTCCTGGAGATATTACATTCTTCCGTCTGCAGAGTACAGCAGACTGCAAACTGCGCGCTTATATTGCACAGGGTGAAGTGCTTCCGGTACCGACACGCTCCTTTGGATCGATTGGAATTTTCGCGATTCCTGAGATGGGAAGATTTTACCGTCATGTCCTGATCGAAGGCAATTATCCACATCATGGAGCGGTTGCATTTGGAAAATGGGGCAAGGCATTGTTTGAAGTATTCAAATATATTGGAGTAGATGTCAGTGAGATTGGATATAATCAGCCAAAAGGTGTCAGATATCCAACAGAAAATCCTTGGAACGAATAGGAAAAGCAGGAGGAATCGTATGTTATACATAGGTGTGGATCTCGGAACATCAGCAGTAAAATTACTGCTGATGGATGAGAACGGAACCATTCATAAGATCGTGTCAAGAGAATATCCATTGTATTTTCCGCATCCAGGCTGGTCCGAGCAAAATCCGGAAGACTGGTTTGCCCAGAGTATGGAAGGAATCCGTGAACTGACAGCAGAATGTGACA
>ERZ894236.509-NODE-509-length-45400-cov-12.1474_pt1 | contig 45400 bp, 46 predicted proteins | sample MGYA00380297_ERZ894236 | MGnify/ENA primary metagenome ERZ894236 (study PRJEB32331, sample SAMN06328420) | human gut metagenome | biome: human gut microbiome; feature: stool | host: Homo sapiens | collected 2014-08-04 ... | reverse complement strand
AGTACCTGGCTACGAACCAGGGGGTCGTGGGTTCGATTCCTGCCTGGCGCGCCACCAAAGTTAAAAGAATATTTCTTGGAAAATCTCGCTTAGGCGGGATTTTTTTCATTTCAGCACCGTGCGCTTTTGCAAAGCCGCTTCGTGCGCATCGTGCTTTCTCTTCGTAAAGTCTGCCCTGTACTAATCTTCCTGCGCCGCATCCGGCCAAAGCAATTTCTCCGGCTTCATATTACGGCCGCACTCATTAACCAGTTTGCAGACCTTTTTTCCAGACGCATTCCTATACGGACAACTAGGAAATTTTTCGGAAATTGGCACAATCTTTTCAACCTAAAACTTGTGTATGAAGTATCCTTAGATAAACGAAAACCCTGATTTTTTTAATAAGAATTATGAACGTATTTGCCCGCAAAAATATCCTTCTCTCTTTCTCAGTGCTGGCCGCCTTCCTTCTTTCCGGATGCTCGATGGACCCGGACGTCGAAATCACAAATAAAAACGTTAAAGACGCGGTCAGCAGTCTCTCGAAGGCTGATGCAGCAAAGGTAGCAGCGCTCGGCGGGGACAAATATCTTCTTGGTAAAACGTTGAATAAGGTCAGCAAACAGCTGCCTGCCGATTACTACAATTATGAAATCAATGAGCTTGTTGAACACGCTCGTTTGAACCGAGAATTCAATCTGGCACAGGCTAATAAGGGCGAACTTACTCCTGAAACAGTTAGATCTGATTTTGCAGAAAGTCCTGACGAAAAGGCTATCGAAATCTCTGAAATCAGTATGCAGGACCATTATCTAAGAGCTTTAAGAACTGAACTTAAGCGTCCCGTGCCTTTAGGCACGGCCACTCTTGGCAAAGGCGTCCTGACATGCCGAAAGAAAGACAATCTTATCGCTCTGGACGAACTTGAACACCAAAACGTCGAAGCTTTTAAAAAAGAAAAAGCCCGCAAGCTCAGACGCAAAGAATGTCATGAAATGAAACGCCCTGCAAAATTAACGCTTAGGGCGGAAGATAAAGGTTTCGGCGGGAAAACTATTTTTAGAACAGCTCGGGGCTGGGTCGATGCAAAAGATCTGACAGACAGAACACCTGCAGAAGAGTTAGCCAGAATGAGAGAAGACGCGCAGGAAAAACTTACTTACCTGAAGAGCCATCCGGCCCCTCAGTTCTATCACGTCTTCAGACCTCTTCTCGATATTTCTGCCAAGAATCCGACACGAATCAAACTAGCTCAGAAAGCGATTCTTATAAATATGTCTCAGCATAAGGAATCGTGGGATCAGGCTGCGGCACGCTTCGTACAAGAGCAGCAAGATTTTGCTCGTTCAGAATACGCCTGCACGTTCGATAAAGACTGCTCTGAAAATCAAAAAGGCAATCTCAGAATGGCCTACTACATCCATACGCCGGCTCCGAAGAATGTAAAAGCCGGCTCGCTTCCTTGTGAAATTTCTAGGGTGTCCGGCTGCCGAAATTTCACGAACTAAGACGGCATCCGGTCTTAAAAGCGCTCGACGCTTATCGAGCGTTTTTTACGTCTGCAGGAGGAACGATCTTTTGAGTGCGGCTAGACTTCATCGCTTCTTGTTTTTGAACGGAAGCGGCATGAAGGCCTTCAGCAACTCTGAGCAGAACTTGACGATCTCTTCTTGAAAGCTGAGAGATCACCGAATCTTCCGAGATCAAATTCCTTGCCCCGCTTTTATCATCCGTGCGACCCAAAAGGTAATCAGTGGAAACGTTAAGAGAATTGGCAAGACGCACTAATGCGTATAGCGTAGGAGATCTTGAGCTGCCCTGATTCTCATAAAGAGAAAGAACCGGCTGAGGTATCGCGCTCAGGCTGGAAAGTTCGGCTTGAGTAAGGTTGTTTTCATGTCTGAGCTGTAAGAGCCTCTGACAAAGTATTCTTCTAATTTTAGGATCGGATCCCATTCTTCCTCCTGTCCTGTTCAGGCAAACGGAAATCTTATCACGTTAATTAGTTATTTGTTCGTAGTAAATTGCCTCTGGGAAAACCTCATTTAAATGATTTTTTCCTTTTCTTTTATAGTGATACGAAATTTTAGTACAAAAAAATAACTTACAAATAAATCAAAAATACGGGATATTTGTACTTTTCCAATCAATTTTACTGATTTTCACGTTCACCACTGCGCATCCTTTTCTGCAATCCTCTCAAAAAAGGCATCCTCCGGAACTCGCTTCCCAAAATCTAGTCGTATTCATCGGATAGAGCCTCTCTCATCGCTAAAATATCTCGGACATGCGCGCTTAAGCGCCTCTTTTTATTTCGGGAAAAACAATGGAATTACAGAATCAACTTAAACAGATGGCCGCCAAAGCTGCCCTCGAATATGTTGTCGAAGGAGAATATCTTGGCGTAGGCACCGGAACAACGGTGGGATTTTTCATCACTGAATTAGCCACCTCCGGTAAAAAAGTAAAAGGCTGCGTTTCCAGCTCGGAAGCAACAACCCGTCAGCTTCTCGCCTACGGCATTCCTGTCTGTGATTTGAACGATATCGTTGATTACCTTCCTGTTTATATTGACGGCTGCGATGAAATTGACGGAAATTTCTGCATGATCAAAGGCGGCGGCGGAGCACTGACACGCGAGAAGATTGTCGCTCAGGCATCTGAAAAATTTGTCTGTATTGCCGATGAAAGCAAAGTTGTAAAACAGCTCGGTGCTTTTCCTCTTCCTTTGGAAGTCATTCCGATGGCTGTGAGCTCTGTCTCCAGAGCAGTGGAAGATTTGGGCGGTCGTCCAGTTGTTCGTGATTTCATTACGGACAACGGAAACAACATCATCGATGTACACGGTCTTCAGATTAAAGAACCGCAGCTGCTGGAAAACGCAATCAATAAGATTCCGGGCGTTGTCACCTGCGGAATTTTTGCCAACAGAGGCGCGGACGTCCTCTTGGTCGCTTCTGAAGCGGGCATCAAAGTTACGAAGCCTAAGAAGAGCTTCTTCTCTTCCCGCAAGGCTAAGTAATCAAGTTTTGCTAAAAAGGAGCGGCGTTGAAAATGCCGCTCTTTTTGTTAGTCAGTCAAAAAATATTCGACTGTCGTTACAACACGAACATTCTTTATGAAAGGTGTGTTGCCGTCTCTATCCGTGATAGAAAACACGCCCTGATTTGCCCTTCTGATTTTTCCGAGTTTTGAACCGGAATCCTCTGCAAACTTCTTAGCAGCTTCTTTTGCGTTCTTTGTTGCAATCTCAATCATCTTGGGTTTAATTTCATTCAAGCCCGTGAATGAATAATTCGTCATGTAGCTGTAGTCGTTAGTCAGCGCAACGCCCTGCTTCAAGAGCTCTCTCTGGGCTTCCATAAGTTTACGGGCAACATCGACTTTGTCTGTTGCAATGGTGATGACCTGAGTAATGATGTATCTGAACGGAGGTCGATTAGGTCCGTAACTGTTGGCCAGCGTATCGTTGACCTTCGGTGCAGCTAAGGAGATCTCAGAAGGATCGATACCGCCTTTTTTCAGGAATTCAAAAACCGTACTCTGTTTCTTTTCAAGGTTATCGTAGACCGTTACAAGGTCGTTGCCCATTTCATTAAAGCTAAGAGGCCAAATCACGTGGTTAGCCTTAACTTCTTTTTCGCAAAGACCCTTAACCGTAACAATACGATCCTTATTTAAGAGAGCGTTTACTCCGTCGCCAAGCTGGTTGCCGAGGAGCGCAACTCCTCCGATGAAACCGGCTGCCAAGATAATATTGGGAATAATTCTGTTTTCCACGAAGTTTCCTCACTTGAACAACATCTAATTTTGCAAAGCAATGCGAATAGCATCGCCGACGGCCGTCGCCGACATCGGATTCTGTCCGGTTATCACTCTGTCGTTGACAACAACGTGTGACTGGAAGTTATCCGAGCTCTGAAATTTTGCTCCGCGTTTTACTAAAGCGGTCTCCAGTGCAAACGGAACGACCTTATCTAAACCAATACCCTTTTCTTCCGAATTTGTAAAGCTGTTAATTTTCTTCCCATCTACGAGAAACTTGCCGTTGGAAAGTTTTACGTTGATCAAGGCTGCGGGGCCGTGGCAAACAGCGGCAACCACACCTCCGTTTTCATAAATCTTAGAAGTGATTGCTGCTAATTCTTTGTTATCCGGAAAATCCCACATGACACCGTGACCGCCGGCAAAAAAGATCGCTTTGTATTCTTCCGGCTTTACCTCTGAAGGTTTTATCGTGAAATTTATTTTCTTCTGAGCAGAAAGATCCTGAGCAAAAGCCTTGTTTACGGGATCGGAAGGGTTTTGCCCCTCAACAGGACATTCCCCGCCCTTCGGGCTCATAAAATCAATTTCGTATCCTGCGTCTTTAAGAACTTTCCAGGGACGTGTTACTTCTGAGAGCCAATAACCTGTCTTTCTTCCGGTATTTCCTAATTCTCCGTGGCTAGTTACTACGAAAAGAATTTTTCCTGCAGTCTTTGGTTTTTCCTCAGGTACAGCCACAGGAGCAGCAAAAGCGCTTTCGGCGGCAGCCGCAATCGGCATAAAGGTTAAGAACGACAATGCGTTCCTACGCAACATTCTCATTTTTCAGCTCCTCATTCTCGAGTTATTTTGGATTGTATTTCTCGGGATAACCCTTAATTTTGCTCTTCTCCCACAATGGGATAAATTCAAATCAAAAATAATTTTTAAAATCTTTTCTATTGCAATCAGGGCGTTGGACTATTTAAGAGGAAATATTCAAAATTTTTACATTCAATCGAGATGACAAGGATTTTTTTTTCCTATAGAATTCAATTCTCTTTCGGAGAGGTGGCCGAGTGGTTTAAGGCGCACGCCTGGAAAGCGTGTAAACCCTTTAAAGGTTTCGGGGGTTCGAATCCCCCCCTCTCCGCCAACACCCCAATAACGGCGGGGCTTCCAAGAAGAGAATCAAAAAATGTCCACCAAAATGTCCACCACACGACATTGATATCTTTTCTATTCGCTTTTTTCTTTACTTGTGGTTTTCTGCGCAGAATTTAATAGCTCTGTCAGCTCGGTCGACAACCTCTTTGTATCTGACTGCCAAGCGGAGACATCTATTACGTTCCCTATCGGTGTTGGTTTTGGACATTCTCTCAATGTCTGCGAGCTGGCTGCGCATCCGGTCAAGCTCATCACGAGAAGCAGACTCAGCAAGCCTAAGCTCAGATAAAGCAACTGCGTCGCTCGTCTGCTTGACTTTGAATTCCTCAATCGTTCTCTCGAGCGCTGATATTTGAGTACGGGCATTTTTGAGTTCCTCCTTGTTCTGCCCCTGATGGAAGCCGTAGAAGTATGCGGAAACGACCACAAGAGTTAGGAAAATTATTTTTGGCATATCAAGAAAAGAACAAATTCAACTCCTGTATCCGCCGATCCTTCAGCCCTTTCGTGACAATAGGATTGTCCGGGTTGCAATACTTCGGCCACCACGTCCGGACATTCTCCCACTCGCCTCGGTTAATCATTCCGAATAACCTGTAGGTCCGGCACTTCGTCAGACCGAAGTTGTAGACAAAGCTCATTAGGGCAATGAACTGATTCTCGTTGATGTCGATATGGATAAGCGTTGCAAGCTCCTCCTGGGTGCGTTGGAGGTCTCGATCTAAAAGGTCGTAGGCTTCTCTCCGAGTAACGATGTCACCCTCGTGAACATTCCGGGCATGGCCGAATCCGATTGTCCAATGGCCCGTGGGGCACTTGTAGGCCATTGGTTCAAACCCTTCTTGTTCAGCTACAAACTCGGCGGCGATCTCAGGTGGGAACAGCATTAAATTTTGTTTTCTCATTTATGCTCCGCCTCCTCGTGCTTCTTATAGAGTTCGTGAATGAGTTTTGTATTGTTCTGAATGGCCTGCTCGTTAGCCCATATTCCCCGTTTGATATCGTCAAATATCACGTTGCGCTCGCAGTAATACCACCCTAGAAGGAAGCCGAAGCAGATTGCGATGGCGATAGCCGCTGACCTGCATAGGCGTATCGCCCATTCATTTAAAAAGACACTCATGATTTAGCTCCTAGCCTATTGTCTAAAAATTTTTTGATGTAATAAGCAATGATCCTGACGCCAAGGTAGGCAGCCATAAAAGAGATTCCGACTGCGGCCAACTCATTGACGCCGTAGCCTTCGAGGATCCAGAAAACCCCGATAGCAGTCACGCCTCCGGACAATGCCTCCCAGATTGCTTCAAGCGCAGAGAACTCAATCGGTTTCTCCTTGCGTTTTTCTCTCCAGTCGTCGACATATCGAAGTAACCCAGCAATTAACCCGAGGCCGCCAACGCAGGCAATGAGAGTATTTATAAGGTCTGTATGTTTAATCATGCGGATCCCCTATGGGCTCATAGCTCTCCAGCGTTAGACCGAAGAGGAGCCAAAAGACCGCCTGAAATACAGCAAAGTGGTAGGCGAATTCATTCTTGCAAGTAAGGGTTCTTGCCAGCCCTTCTATCTGCGGACATGCTCCTCTGCACATTGGAAGGACTAAACATTTTCTGCACTTTTCCCTTGTGCTCCAAGGCTTAAAGTGTTTAGAAAGATCGACCTTCTCCGGGGACAGAATATCCCCCACACAGCCTTCTTCCGTGCAATGATCGTGGCAGGAAAGGAAGTCTCCTTTGAGGTTGACTGCCGCATTATTTTCCTGATTCATCATGCATTTGACGGCACGCTCGTCGAGTCTCTTTCTTTTGACTAAGGCTTTCAGCAAACGATCGCATTCACCAGTAAGTGCGGGGAACTTATCCCAACCTTCTCGGGTTAAAGCCTTAAAGATGTTCTTTTGCAGTGTGAGCATCTGCTCATCAGTGAATATGAGCTCAGAGTCCTGAACTCCGACATGCGTCATAATGCCTTCAAAGTTCAAGTGGATATCTCCGAGTTTGATTTTGAAGAAATCTGCAATGGCGTCCACATCGGTGTTAGCGGGAGACAAGACGCAGTTGATTGAGCATGGCAGTTTAGAAAATGCCAGGCGCCACATGTCTACCATCTTCGGGTCGTCCAGAGGGTCGACTCCACGCAGACGGTACCCCTGTCCATCGTGCGAGAACGTCAGGCTTATCCCATAGGTTTCACAAAAAGCGATTTTCTCTTCATCGATTAACGTGCCGTTGGTAATGACGGCAAAACGAACTTTCGGATAAAGTTTTCGCAGTTCCGGCACTAGCTTTTGCAGTGTTTTCCAATAGACAAAAGGCTCGCCGCCCCAAAGCTCAATGACGCCGTGAACTTTTATTCCTGAAGCTCTGAGCTTTTCGATAAATGCGGGAACGTCTTTAGGTGAAGACACCCAGCGTTCATTTTCTCTATCGCTTTGAGCGCAGTACTTACAGCTCATGTTGCACTTTAGACCCAGCTGGATGCGCAGGTCCCAAAGGTCTTTACTTTTAGAGTTAGAGTAGCCGGGCTTTCCTTCGTGCTCCTTGAGCATGGCATAGGCTTTTAATCTTTCGTCCTCTATCAGGTCCACGAGCTTTCCGTCCCCGTCGTAGATCTCGTTTAGAACATTGTCATAGACCCAAGTTTCGTTTTTACCCTCGTGGGTTTTGCAGTGTAAAGCGAGCTTCATTGAAATAATTTCTCCATGGCGTGGTAAAGGGCAAATCTTTTCTTTGCGAAGTAGCAATCGATGTCGTGAGTGTTGGAGGTGTAGCAGCCGCCTCTGCACTCATCTAAAGCTTCGCAGCTTTGACATTCGAGGCTGTCGTAGAAACGTCTCGGCGAAAGCTGAGGAACGGCTTTAATCGGTATCACCTTCTGAAAGATGTTTCCCGTGATGTTGGATGCGTCGTAGTTGTGGTGACAGGCGTAGACGTTCCCATGCAGATCAACGCTCAGCAGTTCGTCTCGTACGCACATGGGCCCTACACGGGACTTCACTTTGTTTCGATGGTAGAGAAGCTGAGAACACTGCCAAGCGGCCCATGGGTCACCGATACGTGCCATCTCAATGACAGTTTCCAAGTGCTTGCAGAAGGCGTCCACGTCCTCTCGTGTCATGTAGTAGTCACTGCGGCACCCGTCATTTGCTCGTAAGAAGTGCACTGCGACTTTCGGATAGCGACCGTATTTTTCCTGCAAGCTGTAGAAGAGATCTCTCGCACCCCACATATCTGTTTGAAAGTGGTGAATCAGCAAGGAAATCGAAAACTCTTTCAGTCGAAAAATGCGGCTTAGCTGCTCGTCAGTAAAGCGGCCGTCATGCCAAGAGACCACGGTAAAAATGTCCGGATTGGCATTAGCGTAGTCAACGTAATCGTCAGTGAGGGAGCGTCCATTTGTCGTAACTGTGGACTGCTCCGGTGTGGTACCCTCATTTTTAAGGGTACCATGCAGAGCCTTAATTCTCTCCCAATAGAGCATCGGCTCTCCACCCCAATAGGCGATCCGCTCTATGCGATCACCCTTAAGGTAATCCGCCAATTTATGTGCGAATTCAACCGGGTCGGCCTTGTGATCTGCAGGTGACTTCTCATTGGTCTGGAGACAGTACCCGCACTTCATGTTGCAGGCGCTCCCGATCAAGAGGTTGACGTACTTAATCATCAGAGACCACCTGAACCGTAGCCTCGGCCCTGGAGGTGTAAAACCGATGGTTAATCTTGATTCGCATCGTTTCACCGGCCTGAAGACCTAAGGCGCAGGCTCGGAAATGTCCCACTCCGTTTGTGACCGCAACGCGCTTATGAGGTGCGTAACCATCAACAGCCTCTACGATGTAGCCGTCCCATGTCACGTCTGTTGCGACTGCGTGAGTCTTACCGTCCTTAAGTGTAAGTGTGAAATCAACCCAGCCATCCGGCGCCACCGTCTCGGAAGAAGGAGTAAGACTGTACTCAAGATTCAGCCACTTGGAGGTGGTCCCGGTCATCACGTCGGCGGCTGTCCAAACTTCACCCAGGTCTTCAAGGTTGGTAATTACAGTCGTGTCTTCCGCGGTCGTAATAGAGCGGGCACATTCTGTCAGGGGCGCATTCGGGTCTCTAACCCAAAGATCAAAGGCCCACATCCCGCCCTCATGTCGAACGTATTCTGCTGTGTTTCGACAGTCGAAGTAGGTCAATGCTCCCTTGATGATTGCATGAAGTCGGTTATTGTTCAGCCAAGTGACAAAATGAGCTCCGGGAACCCAAAGTTTTTGGAATTCCTGTACTGTTTTGTCGATGATAATCTCCGCAAGAATACAATAGTCTTCACCATTGATTTGATAAAACCTGTTCGCTTTTCCCGTGTAGCCTCTTTCGCCAAGTTTCTGAGTTGTGGTCAGCTCTTCAATCGGAGAAGCCGGTGTATCTTCCGGTACCTCAAAAAAGATTTTTTTGTCCAGTACTCGAAAAGCCGCTCTAGTTTCATCTATTGCGATAGAAAAATGATCGTAAGGTAAGGTGCTTGTTACTACGTGTCGTTTATATCCCATGTCTTATCTCCTGGACCTACATTCCGTCATCCCCGCAGTCGCAGTTTCCGGTATCACAATTCGTATAAATCGGTTTGTTTAGGTTTGAACAGTTCGGCCCGTGGCAGTTGCTTGTGATCGTGCACTTGTTGCACTTAACTTGACCGCACTGAACTTGAGTGCATTGCACTTGGTAGCAATGAACGTTGTTGCATCTAGAGCACTGGGTGCAATAGGTACAATGCGTGCAGTAAGTGCAATGTCCCGTCTTCCAGTTGAGGTCGTTTTGTAACTGGCTCACCTTTGTCAGATTGGCCCAATAGCCGACGTCGTCCGTAAGCTGACTGACTTTAGTCAAAACGCTTTTCTTCCACAGTCCTATACCGTCAGTCAAATCAGAGAGTTTTGTCGGCAAGCCGCTTTTTCTAGCCACCGGGTGTCCCGTTGTTCCATCGTGAACTACAAGCGTCTTTTTAGTTGTGTCAACTGTAATTTCTCGTTCGGCTCCGACAAAGGTCTCATGCTCAGTCGTTGTCCCTCCACGGAGCAAAATTGTTCTGGTCGTCATGAAAGTCTCCCGGGAACAAGGACATATCCATTCCCGAATTTGACGATGGCTTCTCTTTCTGCGATCGGACATACTGTCGGAGTATCCGCAGGCATTGCAATCGATGGAATGAACCAGCCACAATAATCGTGTTCCTCTGAGTACCTGCCTCTGACTCCGTTGTCTGCAAGAATGATTTTGTTCGGATCAAACTTACTGTTAATACAGGCGCAGAGCTTGTAACTTCTGCGTTTCGTCCTGAACATCACCATCGGGTGATCGTCGGTAACCCGATTCTTTCCGCGGCCCTTCATTTGGATTGCTCGTCTAGAGCCTAAGTGTCCATGGCTGACGCCTACTACCTTAACCGGCTTTCCCAACCAATCAATGATTTCGTCTCCGATCAGAATGTTGTGAACATCTATTAGGCCCTTGCTTGTCTCCAATTTTCCTGAGACAAAGCAACTGTCGTCTGTGCAATTGCAGTCGCACTTGGTGCAGTAGCTATAAACCGAGCACTGAATCGTCGTGCAATTCACCGTCGTACAGTTGATGGTCGTGCAGTTTATGGTCGTACAGTTATGACAGTTGGAGCACTGTTGGCAATATGTACAGTGCGTGCAGTAGGTGCAATGCCCGGTGAGAAAGCCGCTGTCATTTTGCAGCTGGCTGACTTTTGTCAGAGCACCGGTCGCCCAAAAGCCTTTGTCGTTTGTAAGCTGAGATAGTTTGGTCAGCTCGTCTGAGCGCCAAACGCTTAAGTCATCTACCAGCTGAGATAACTTTGTCGGTACCTCGGCCACGCGCGCCAAGAGGGCACCTCCGGGCGTCTCCCCATCATGAAGACGAATGGTGTGGAGATCATCGTCGATCGTGATCTCCTTGAGAGCACCGGTGAAGACTGCACTATCTTCACTTGAGCCATGCTTCCATTGGATTACTTTTGCCATTTTGCTTTACCTTTAAGAGCAGTGCGTACAGTGGCCGCAGTGTGTGCAGTAAGTACAGTGTCCTGCGATATAACCTTTGTCGTTTTGAAGCTGACTGAGCTTGGTTAACTCGGCCTGTTTGAGATACTGGACATCCGGTGTTAGCTGAGAAAGTTTTGTCAGGTTTCCGCTTGATCGGTAGATGTCGTTTTCCAACTGGTTTGTATTGGTAGGAACGTCCAACTCCTTTGCCAACTCGTGGCCGCCGGGTGTTGTACCATCGTGGACTCGGATTCGATTGTTCGTCGTATTTACAGTGATCTCCCGATCGTGGCCGACAAAAAGCTCATGCTCTACAACCGTTCCTCCGCGAAACTGAATAACCTTCAGAGGCATTAGCTCAGCCCTCCCAAGTCAACGGTGTCAGGCATCGTGCCTGTCGCTCCAGTTAAACCTCGCGGGATTTTTAAAAGGAAACTCGGTGCTTCGTCCGTTCCGGTTTTTTCAACGGAAGGCTCTGAGTTCGCATCCAACATCTGTATCGAGATAGAGATTTCAGGTGTTGTTCCGGTATCTCCTTTACTTCCCGTATCCCCCTTGGGAATTCCGAAAGTAAAGACCGGAGCCTCGGATGTACCTGTCTTAGTAACGGTTGCTGATGCACCTTCAGATAACGATGCAGCTTCGACGGAAATTTCCGGAGTCGGTCCCGTATCTCCCTTAGGCCCGACTAGTTCTCCCATGTTTTCCCAGTGAGCTTCTTCTGTATCGGTTGCTGCAACCCATGTATAGAGGTTCATTCCGGCTAAGACAAGCTGACCAACAGTTCCCTCAGCAGGGAGACTTTCTGCATTCACTACCACAGCATCAGGTTGAATACCGTCTCCTTTATCACCTTTTTCGCCTTTAAAACTTCCTTGTTTCGGCGACAGAGTTGCCGTAGTTTCAGTAACGGCCGTAATCCCGAAGTAATCCCCTATCCGATTTACAACGTGGTCTCCGACCTTAATGTTGACAGATGGAGATATTGCTTCCTTAGGCACCGTCATTCCGGAAGAAGCCTCGGCCATGTATCGGAAAGAGAAGCCAGCTTCAGCATTGGACTGAAGAACCGTCTGCTTGATAGATTCCAAGCTTGTTGCAACAGAGGCCGCACTTTCCACCGCTTCTAAGTTCTCAGCTACAGTTTGAATTGCCTCAACCTTAGGGCTAAGCGCAGTGATATCGTCGGTAGCTTGTGCGACTTTTTTAATGTTGCTGGGTTCAGAGGATAAGTCCTCTGCTACAGTCTTTACATCATCCAGGTTTGCGTTTACAGCCTTAACCTTTTCAATATTGTCTCCAACCGGGTGAATACAGTCATCAATATGGTCGGCAACTTTCTTGATATACCCGTCTTCGACTTTGGTTTCGCCGTCAATATCCGTATCTGTAATTGATCCAAGGTCAAGTGTTTCTGTCTCAAACCCTCTTAGGTCGGAACCAACACGATGGATCTCATCGATGTGCTGTCGATTGATTTGCAAATCAGGAAGATGCGGAACTAAAGCATCCACCTCTGCTCCGATGACCTCGTTGCGGGCGAGAATAACTTCCGCTCGTGCAACGGCAGCGTCAATAGCCGCTTTATGAATATCGATTTGAGCTTTAGTCTCTTGGATTTCCTGCCATGTAGATGAGACGTATAAGCCGGTAGAAACAACCTCGTTGTAGATGGTCTCAGCTCTCTGTGCGTAGTCGGCCGCTTTTTCCGCCACATCCAAAAGGTCAGTCATCACCTCTTGAGGGGTTTTCTCGGACGTAATCGGGACGATAAGACAACGGCGCATCTGTTCGAGAATCTGCTGAAGCTGAATGACGCGACGATCTTCTTCTTTATTGATTGACGTTGGGCTAAAACTCCCATACATCGTCAAATTCAGATTCTGGGTATACGGGACCCCGCTGCAGATTGCGAGCTTATGCCCGCTGGCAAGTGCAGTCTTAAGCGTCACGCGTCCGCCCGGCGTCGTGTTTTGGTCAGAGTTGAGCGTGCAGGTGTAAGCGTCTTTGCTCAGTGTCGTTTCCTTCTCGTCTGCGTCAGCCACAATGACGACAACGTCATCGGCGCTCAGCATGTAGAAGTCAAAATCAAACTGAGTCTGACCCGTGCCGGTAAACGGCCCCGCTTTGCGATTACTTTCAGGAACCATATATCTATCCTCGATTTGAAGAAAAATATAAAAGTCCCCAAAAGTTCAATGCGCACTATTTCATAATCTCCCAGCGGTCCTTGGATTTGGCCACTCGCGGCAGTCGCCCGGGCATTGCGCTCGTCGGCTGCCACCAGTATCCCGTGCCGCGCATCCTCATGGATTTGCGTTCCATGCGGCGGTGGTATCCGGGGTTCATCATCTCCTGCAGTTGGTTAAAGACCGCATGGTTTAGGAGCTGTTTGGTGTACCAGAGATTAACCATCGGGATGTTGCTCTTGGCAAAGCGCAGGACATTGGCACCGATATCTCGATCGTCCTTGTATTTGTCATAGATCGTATAAGCGTCCAGCATGGAGGAGAAGACCGGGCCAAAGGCGTTGTAAATATTCGGGTGCCCGTACTTGTAATCGCCCAAGGCGGAGACAAAAATATCTCCGGCAAAACCGGCACCGCCTCCGGACGTAAATGCACGAAGCCAAAAATCATTAGTCCAGGGGTCTTGAACATCCTGGCCGTTGAGCAGATCTTTAAACATATTGGATACCGCGGCGATCATGGTGGTGCCTGCGATCAAAGCGCCGTAATACTTCGATCTCGACCACACCGCGCTCATAGTGCCGTCGGTTCGCTTTTTATACCTGTACAGATCCCCGGATCTCTGGATGTGGCGTGTGAGCATTGCCGTCGGAAAACTCTTGAACAAGAAAAAGCATTGCCATGCCTCACCGGCGATTGTGCCTCGAGCGACGCCCCAGTTGGATATTGCCCGGGTGTAGAGGTCCGGTTGTAGGGAGGCCATATGCGCGTCATCAAAAACAAAGGCCAAATAATCCGAGGCGTACTTCTCCAGGGCGTGCCGAGAGATTCCAAGCGTGGCCAAGTCCGCATCCGAGATATTAAGAATGCTGTTCTTAGTGACAAACTCAGCATCGCCGAACTTCTCAGCCGGCGCCTTCTGAATGACCTTCCAGAATGTCTCATCTAAGCCGAAGTTCTCCAGGCGCTCTCTCAACCAGCCGTCACAAGTATTCCAATCGTATTTCCTCGCGTTCGTGTAAAACGTCATGGCAGTGAGCGCAGCACCTCTTCTGATGCCGTCCGTCCACTGCGACAAAAGGGAAGCCCTCATGGTTGCGTCTGCCAATTTGGAGGTTACGCCCTGGCTCATATTGTCCGTGACGAATCTGTTGGCGGCAGAGTTAAAGACATCTCCGATGACACCTGCTTGAGCGGCAAAAGCAATATCTCTCTTATCGGCCGGGTTGAGAGACTTTACTAAGAACATCGCGCTCTGAGCAAAGGGCATTTTGTTGACTCTACACATGTGGAAGTATGTGCCGATATCGGACAAGCTCGTAATAAATGCTCCGCCAAGTTTGCCCGCAACTTGGAGATTACGGACGCCCTGGGCGATTGCGGCCAGGGTTTCATTCTGGATGCCTCTGCTGCCGTTAAGGTTTTTCCACATTGCGTTGAGCATGAGGTGGTTAGTCGAAACCTTCTTTCCGGATGCATTATTGGATTGATTATTGAGGATCTCGGTAGAGCGATTCAGCGTGTTAAATGTAGCGGTAGGACTCGGCCCCATTTCCTCCAGGAGCGTGATGTCCCGCGACATCGCACTGACGTGCGACAGCATGGTGCCGAAGATTGACGGGTTCTGCCCAAACATACGGTTATATTCGATCCGGGCCTTGTAGTCCTTGAAGTGGATCGTTCGGTGCTCCTGACGCTGTTCCGACTTCGCTTTAACTCTGCTGCTCGGTTTTGCGTCGGCCGCGTTCTGGTGCTGATCTCCGTTCTCAGTAATGGAGAGATACGCTTCCCGGAGGACGTTCTTAATTTCGAGGTCGTTCATTTGCTCCAGATTGTCGTCGAGGTACTGAGTTTTATCCAGGCGCTCGAAAACATAGTCGACCCACGCGTCACGGTTGGCGGCAAAATCGTGTTTTTTAAATACCTGTGTTGCCGCCTTTACTCTTGCCGCAGTTCGTCCGGCAAAACTCTTCGGCGTTTTTTCCGCCAGGATTCTGGCTGCGTTAAGCACCTTGCCCTGATTGTGGGTCTGCGGCATGATCCAGTCTTCACGGGATCTGATGTCTCCGCCCGCACGGTTGTAGCGCTCACGCATTTTCTCCGTACATTGAATCCAGGCCTGCGCCGCTTTCTTATAGTCTGCGTTCTTGGTGTCGACGCCGGAGATCTCTGCCAGGATGCCCGCGACCGCATCGTCGTTTTCGATCATGCCGAAAAACTTAGGGCAAGCGGCCTGGAGCGTATCCACTAGCTCCGAGGCATATTCCTTCGATACGCCGACGGCGTGCTTGTCGACTTTATCCAAATACCTCATGGCGGCCGAGTTTGCGCTCAAGCCCTTGGCCCGCATGTCGGCGGTGTAGTTCTGCATAGCGGCGAGCGCGATCACCTGGCGCTGTGCATTGACCTTCATACGGGTGGCCCGGTACTGCATATCCTGTGCCACGAGCGCGGCGGCCTTGGCAACATATTGGTCTTTGGTCAGGTTGGGCTCGGTTTTCCGGATATTGAGCACCTTGCTTTTGATGTTAAGGACAATGTCCTCGCCTTCCTTGGCCGTTAGCTGTCGGCCGATAACTTGGCTAACCGAGTCTAAACATTCTTTCTTTAAGCCTTTTGCCATTTTCTAATCCTTAATCGAAGGCGTTATTGGTAAACATACAAAGCGCGGCGCGGGACATTCCGCTTGCGTCCTTCTCCAACTGCTCAGCCGCTGCCAGGTCACCAGCTACCATCTCACGCGGTGTGGTCTCGTTGCCGTTCTCATCCAAAATCGGCATATCGCCGTACTTCTCCATGTCGAGGTCAAAGCGACTTTGGACAAATTCGTCATCCGTCATAACGCCCGCCAACTTGCTTTGATCCGGCGCCTGCTCGGTCTTAATGCCTAAAGTCTCCAGGCCGTCTTTAATCACGGCCTTGGTCTCATCCGGCAAATTGGTGTTATCGACAACTTGAGTGACCGTCCGGCCGAGGTCTTCGCCAAATAGGCTCGGGGAGTCCGCTTCGGTCTTGGCCGCGATTTCTTTATCGGTTGCGAGCATTCGGGCGTAGACGGCTCGGACCTCAGGCGTCAATTCGACGTCTAGGTCTGCGGCCGATTTGTAGATCGACACGAGCCAGTCCTTGAACTGCTTGAAGATCGCTTCCAGCCTGGAGGACGGTGCAACACCGTCACGGAGGTACTGCTCAAAGCCGCGGGCAAACTGCTCATGGAATTGCCGCTTTTCTTCGAGCGATAAGCCGTTCCATTCTTCCAGGTCCTTAAGGCCGAACCAATCCATCAGCGTCTGAATGTCGGCCCTCACCTGCTCGGGTGCGTCGGAGCGCATTACCACGTCCGTCATGACGTCCAGGAAGTAGTGCCCGGACTCATGGACGAAAGTCGATTCGTCGGCAGTTCCGAACAAAGTAATCATGCGTTCGGCAGGCGTGTACATGCCGCGAGTCTCATCCCCTGATTGAGGATAGCCATTGTTTTCCCTTGACGGATCTTTTATACTGGAATCCTTGTCTAGAGCGGAAAATTTGTCGCCTGCCGCCGGGTGTCCCTTCGGGGATACGACTGCATCGTGAGGGTTCTTCGATTTTTCGGAGAGGGTGTCCACGGACAAGGTAACCCTATCCATTTTGCGATAGGGTTTTTTATTTCTTGTTCTATGCAACGATTTGTAGAGCTGGAGTTTGCCGCTCCCCGTCTCTTCTAAGTTAATAGCGAGCAAATACGTCTTTCCTATCAACTTCGTAAAAATTACTCCGTTTCTTCTTACTCCTTTTTCATTGACCCGAGTATCTCTAATAACTTCGTCCGGGTTATTGATGATGTTCTGAATCTGGAGATAATCTTCTGGAAGAACATCGGGCGCATGGTGATTTACAACATGGTCTAAAAAATAAGCCTTAGACGTGTAAACACGGGGATCTGTTACTCTATCCCCGAAAATCGCTTTTAAGTAGGCGTCCGGGACAGTGGCTATATCTTCTAATTCTGTTCCGAAAATAGCCTCAATTTCGCCGCGTGTTTTTCCTCTAGCGGTTTCAATTTCCGACGGCTTCAGCCATACCTCTAGCCTTTCCTTCTGACTAGATACTCTCGACTGGAAAAGGCCTTCGGCGGTTTCCTTCCCGCCTTTGCGAACCTTGAGCGCATAGCGTTTCTCCAATTCGTCCGCGCTCATGCCTAACCGCTCTCCCAGTGTTCTGTAGAAAGCGTCGTAGAGGTCAGCAGAATAGGCCGCGAGTTTTTCTTTAAACCCGGCGCCCAGGAGCTGGTTAAACACACGATCTCTGAAGGAGTCGAACTGCGTTCTCAGCGTTTCCGGATCGACGCCTTCGCCTGAGACATTAACCGGCTCGCCATCGTCCAACTGTTCCCGGGCAAGTTTCTCGTCGGCGATTGACTTGTTGATATCGCCGTTCATGCCTGAGGGTTGATCGCCCTCGATTACGTCAGCGTTACGGAGCTCCATGGCGGCGTCCACCGCGCTCGGAGTGATCGAGTCGATTGCTTTATCCAGCGCGCCGAACTCGCTTTTGACCTGATTGAAAACCTCGTCGCGGCTGACCTTACCGAATAGGCCTTCGCCTCCGCTCTCCTGTGGGGCCACCTCGTTGAATCGAGCTAGGGCGTCTTTGAGCCGCTCCGGATTCTTCGATAAAAGAATGTCCCTAAACCAGGCTTGCACCGGCGTGGCCTCAAAGAAAGATTCCGTGATCTCGCCTTCGACCTTTTCGCCGTGAATCTTGCGGGCCTCTTGTTTGGTCTGCATGTAATCGGCGAGCGCCTCCATGAGGTCGCCTGTTACGTCATACTCCTTGCCTTTTTTCCTAAGTCTTACAACGTCAAGGGCGGCCCCTTGAAGAACGTCCATTATTCGTTTGTCTTTAGGATCGTCAGCTATAAAACGGTTTATGAATTGATTGTCCGGATAGGCCGCGGCGAAAATAGCCGGACGCATTCTTTGCCGGACATTGTCGTAGATAACTTTGCCGTTAGCATCTATCAAACCTTCTTTATCCGGAGTTCTTCTGACAAATTCGTCCATGCTTTTGGTTGTCGGCTTACCGTCTTGCGTAAACTCAACCTCCTCCAGGCGCACATTCCGCGCGTCCTGGGCGGCCTGCTCTGCGGGATTCAATTTCAGCGTTCCGGTACGGTTGGACAATTCGCCGACGCCTTCCTTAACGTCCGCATCATCCATCACACGTACAAGAATCGGCTCGCGCATCTTCTTGACCGCGCGGCGGCTGATGCCGAATTCTTTTAAGACCTTGGTCAATTCCTCTTTGTACTTCGTGGCCTTGACGTTGCGATAGGCTTCCTGGAGGCCTGCGATACGACCGTTGCCCGCGATAGCACGGGCGCCCTGGACATCGGGATTTGTGAAATTGGCATTGAGACTGCCGTCGACACTGTTAGAGGTCATCACATCGCTTGCCTCAATCAGGGCATAGCGCATCGTGGTGCGGTCGCCGTTGGTGTCCGAGACTGTAACCGTCTTACCGAGAATGGCCGAGGAGTCTTCCGGCAAATACGCGATCACGGGCGTACCCTCGCCCAAAGTTGCACCATTGCGCAAGCGATTGAAGTCCGGAGCCTGCGCGATCTGCTGCATCTGCAAGCGGCTTTCTTTACCGCTTCTGTCGCGGTTCTGAATGGACTCAAGCACACTCTTATTCATGCGGCTTGCCTGACCTTCCACGGGTGCGGCCGGAGCCTCAGCCTGGGCCTTTTCCGCTGCTTCTCTTGCGGCCCGGACTCGAGCACCTCGTGCGCCGAGAAGGCCGAAACCTGCGCCCATGAGGGCGGATGTTGTTAGGCTTACAGGATCGAAAGGATCGTACTCTTTGGAGATAACCGAATAGTCCGCGTTATCCAGGACGAACTTAATCGCCGACTGCTCAGTGATGTCAGTTGCGGGATTGACCAGGGCGCCGAAGGTCGCAGACTTCAAATAACTTGTGCCGAGGGAGGCGGGGAGCGCCATGCCGACAGCGTTTGTCACGCCTGTAATCAAGCCCGCTTTCGTGGCCGTCTCTGTATCCACGCCCTTGTCCTGGAGCTTATCTTTCTCATAACGTCCGAGGTCGGCGCCGAATAGCGCACCGCCGAGGAACGGATTGCCGCCGGCGAGAACGGAGTATCCGATACCCTTGGCCAAAGAACCGGTCAGACCGTAGAGGATCATAGCTGCCGTCCCTGTGGTCTCTGGGTTCGGCGTGTAGTCGTTCTTAATCTTGAGGCGCGCCTCTTTTGCGTCTTGCCTCAAACGATTGGCGATTGCATCCTTATCGATATTGAGGTCAGGCGCAAATGGGTCTTCCTGTTGGGCAAGGTAATAGTCATCGTCCTCAACTTTGAGCGCGACGGCCTCGTTAACGTCGGATTTGGTGGCTTCCCATTCTTTCCCAAACGACTGGCCAATTGCGCTCCAGGAGCCCTCGAAAAGTCCGGGCGTCAATGCTTCGCCGCTTTTTTCCGGAGCGCTGTACTGATTGATGACCTTGGCTTCTTCATTGGTCAGTCCGAAACGATTGATCCAGCTCATTTAATTCTCCGGGAAATTGTGTCGTTAAGGTCAAGGCGGAAGGGCTCACCTTTTTCGTCGGTTACATAGCGCAGACCGTCGCGGATAAAGTAGACACCGTCGCCTACCCATTTAAGAGGCGCGGTGTTGATGAGCCTGGCAGACTGTTCCGGAGAAATCACTTGATTCCGATAAACGAGCTTTTTACCGCCTTTCAAGAAGTCCTTGCTATAGTCCAGAAGGACGTCTTCAAAAGATCCGAGCTTGGTAAAGGTCATCAGGTTCTTACTCGCCTGTGAGAGTCTGGACGGCAAAATAATCTTTGCTCCGTTGTGCTCTGTCACCGGACCGATCACGTTTTCAATCGACGTATCCACATCGCTCGAGCCGCCCGCTTGAAGGGCATAGGCATGATCGTTCAGCACGGCGTTGATGAGGTCCTCGTACTCGGGACTCCCGGGCGGGATCGGCAACACACCGTCCAACTTCTGACGAATTTCCGGCTCGTCCTTATTGGCGTCATTGACTTTGTTTCTACGGTAGTAATTGCCCTTGATTTGACGGAGCGCACCGTTATTCTCTCGGCCCTGGGACGTTGAGGCAACACCCAAAGCGATAGCCAGAAGGTGGTGGTTCTTACCAATATCAGTTGCTAATGCCGCCAGGGCTCCGCTATCACCGGTGACCGGATCAAAGATCGCGTCGGAGAGTTTCTGTGCGTACTCCGCCTGGTGGTCCTCGTCCATATTGGCGAAGGCTTGGCATAACCCTGTGGCCTCGGTTTTTGTGAGAATATGCGCGTCAGTACCGAATCGCCGGGCCACATCCTTGTAGCTGCTGATGCGGTTGGTGAGCTCTCGGATCGCCAGCGTCTGATTGCTCCAATCCTGGATAGGCTTAAAACCGAGTTCCGGGATGCCCTCGATCGCAAAGCGCATCGGATCCTTGGCTCGCTCGGTCTTGACCTTCTCTGCGGCCTTATCCCACGTGGTCTTCTGCTCCATGCGGGTGGCGTACTCAGGATCATCTTTCTGAGGCGTGAGCGCTCTGCTCGTAGCGTCCATGTCGCCTACAGACATCGCCGGCATGGAGTGGATGGCGGCATTGAGCTGTGCCTGCTTCTCCACCTCGGCATGCATCCGGATGCCCTCGTCCTGGCCATAGACGCTAATGAAGTCAGCGACATCGGGGAGCTCGGCTACGTCGCCCGTGTTGATCGCACGGGATAAGACGTTGTCCACGGAGCGTTTTAACTCGACCTTGGCCTGCTGAGCCTGCTGGCCGCGTCTTTGCCTGGAGGCGCGGAAGAGTTTAATTTTGTCTGGGAGCGGCAGTGCGTCGATCACGGGATCGCCCGTCTTGACATTCGGATTAAAGGCCACGTCCTTAGACGTCAGGCGCGGAGCTTCCGCCTTCTGAGACAGAAGTTTCCCGTTATCGTCTCGGCGTTCTCCATGAGGGCCGATAAAAATGTTTTGCCCGTTCTCTACTACCCAGTGGCCTCCGACATAATTCTTTCCGTCGTGGTACTTGCTCTCGACACTAAAAGTCGGATGATTTGGCTTTTTAAACGTATCGGGGAAGTGGCCGTTTTCTGCTTGAGCCGCGCCCGCCTTCCATGCGCCTCTAAGGTCATAGTCGTAAACATCACGCTCATGGCCGATCTTCTTTGCCCATGCTTGGTACTGCTTTTCTTCGTCCTCAGTGAGTTGAGTATTAAATTTGTCGGAGTAATCGTTCTTATCGATTCCCAGCGCCTTATGGACCCCGGCGGTGATCGTCTCTTGGGAGTACGCGACCGCGCCAATCTCCTGGCGCATCATCGCGCTGATGAGCTTGGTCATCACCTGCGGGTTCTTGACGTCAAGGGCCTCTCCGGGATTGACGCCCATGGCCTTGCAGACATTACTGATGTAGGCGCGTGTCACGCCGTCGCTGGCGGCGCAGAATCTGTCCACAATGCCGTCCACGGTGTTGATACCGTACTTGGAGGCATAGGTCTTGAGAATCTTGGCCGCGGCGCAAATACCGTCCTGCGGGGTCTCGAAAATAGCATGACCGCGGGCGTCTTGACCGACCATACCGCTCCAGTTATTGCCGAAGACTTTAATGTTGAGCGGGTTGCAGAACTTGTAGCCGATCGTATTCAGCACCTTGTCCGGAACACTGGGCGGCGTACCTAAACCCGCCTGGGCGCCGGAGACTCGGACGTCAACTTTTCCGGCGGCGCGTGCAGCCGACCCTTGGGTCAGGCCAATCGCTTCCGGACCACCCATTGCGTCCACTGTTTCCTGGAGCTGAGGCCATACGCGCTCACGCAACAAAGCATAGGTCTTGCGAGATACGTCCGGACTCATCTTCGTGGAGCCGACCTGCTGGAAGTGCTTAAGCGCCCCATACGGGTCTTCGACCGCCATCTGCTGATAGGCCGAGGCATAGGCCAATGCGGCGTAGTTGTCCTTTTGTCTTGCGATCCATTCAGGACTCTTGCCGCCGATCTTGCCCTGGTAGTCAACCTCATCCATGAGGCTTGCCATCGTGCGTTCGGAGTCCGGACCGAATCCGGAGAAGGCGAAGTCATCGATCAGGGATTTGGCCCGCGTGTCCGAGACTTCCGCCTTATAGGCGGCATTTTCTTTCAGGCGGTAGCGCTGCATGGATTGATCGTAGGAGTTGATCTTCTCCAGTGCGACAGAAGTGAAAGCCTGTTTTGCGAGCGGGTTTTGCAGTTTATCCAGGCGTGTCTGATACGCCTTGTTCATGGCCTCGCGGGTCGGGTCGTAACCTTCCACTGCGGTCTTGCCCTTCATGGCGTAATAACCACTTTCCGGATTCCATTGCAGTTCTCTTAATTCCTGATCCAGGCCGTTGAGCGCCTCGTCGGCTTCGGCCTTGACCTGCTGGGCCTCGGCCTTCTCGGCAAACTTGACGCTTAAGCCGATACCTGCCTTCAAGGGCTGAGTGGCCCGCTCCATAGCGCGCGCGTAGTCGAAGGTCGGCTGGACATTTTCTCCCGGACGCGCAAAAGACTGTTCGCTCTGAGGGTTCGGAGTGTTGTTCTGATAAATGGGTACTTGCATATTTATCTGCCTAGGATCGAGGCCTTGTTGTTGATCGAAAGAGGATTGAAGTTGTAAAGCGGCGTGAAAATCGGCTGAGCCGCAGATACTGCGTCAACTCGAATTCCAGGGTCGGCCGAAGAGATTCCGTCAATACGCAAGCCCGGGTCCGCGGAGGAAATCGCGTCGATCTTCAATCCGGGATCGGCTCCGCTGATGGCGTCAACCTTGAGCGGCGTGTCTTGTGTCGGCTCTTTTGTTTTGCCCTCGGCAAGTTTTCCAAAGGCGTAGGTCATGCCCACCTGAGACAAGCCGTTGAGCGCCGTGGACATGAAGTTCAGGCCCACACTTTGTTTCTTGGCATTAAACATCAGGGCCTGGTTTTTGAAGTCGGTGGCCCGCTGGCGATAGCCCCAGGCCGCGGCATGAGCATCGGTCTCAATGCGATTCTTGTTAATCGTCTTAATGATGTCGGTGGACGCTGTAATCTGCGCCGCGCTCCCGGTACCGATCGCAACACCGTTAGCGGCGAGCGCAGCCTTCTGCCTGGCCTTGACTTGGCCTGCCTGCATCGTTTCGTGCTGGACCTTAGTCTCTGCTGCAAACAAGGTGTACTGCGCCTGCAATTCCATCGTCTTAGCATTTTCCTTGGCGATGTTTGCCTGCGCCTTAGCGATAGCGTTGTTGTAGCGAGTTGTGAAGATCGAACCGACAGCGGAAATACCGGCAGAGATTCCCGTGCCGATCATTGAAGCGGTGTTGAAACCAATAGCCATAAATCCTCCAATAGTGCGCTCAGTCTGACGCCGCCTCAGGCTTTAATGCGCACTATTGTCGGTTAGCTGATTTCTACCGTTGTCGTGATCGAAGTTATCCGGAGCGGGAGCGGCAGAGACTGCCGGATATAGACTTGGCCCTCATCGCTCCACCGAGGCTTAATCTGCAGGTCGTAAATACCGGAGCGCAAGTTTGGTGGGTACCCGGGGAGCTCGGTCGCTCGCGGCTGCATGTGGTACAGCTTTTCAAAAGAGGACCCTGCGGACACTCCGGACGATTCGTTAAGTCGTAAAGTGACCTCGGTAATATTTTTACGGTGAGAAGTACCGTAAGACATATCGTTAAGCTGGAGGTGGATCGGGAGCGTAACCATGTCAGAGTCGTATTGCAGGCCGACGTAAACCGTCGAGGCTGCATCCTCCAACACAACTTTCCCACTGACCACCTTCTGATCCGGTACGACATAACCGTCTGCCAGGATGGAAACAGTCTCGCCTTCCAGCCAGGAGAGTCCGGTGATCGTCTTTGTCGGGTTGCCCTGGTAGAAACCCGCGCAGTCAACGTAACAGGATTCCGCTCTTGAGGGCGACTGCACCTCGTGCATACGCTCGATAAATCGGACCGTCTGCCCGTTGATCCTGCGGCTGGTGACGACATACGGGATGTCCTCGTAGCCCTCGGAGACAACAGTCACGGACTCGAAACTGCCGCGAGTCTCGATTGTTGAGAAGGCTCCGATCTGCTGCTCAGGGATGTAGGTGAAGGCCAACAATACGCCGTCGCTGGAGACTGACCAAATAATCGGATTCGGCGCCTTGGAATAGTCAAGGTCGATCACGGTTTTATGATCGAATAAGTGCGGCGCTCTCAGACACAAGTCCCCGGAAATAAATCCGCCGCGCTCGTACGAGTATCCCATCTCACGAAGGTGACCGCCGCGGGCCGCGGCGTACACGCAGGCCGAATTTACGACCACGGGGTTGACCGAGCTTGCACCCTCTGCGTTCTGCGCCTTAAAGCTGATAGAGTCGGGCGTCAAGGCGTCCGTGTCCGTCGTGCCCACTACCCAGCATCCTGAGGCCGTGAGTAGGATAAGGCGGGACAACGGAACAAGGTGGCGGATACGATTGACGTCTCGGGCGTAGATTCGGGCCGAGATTCGATCGGTCGCCTGCACCGGTAAGTGATACGCCATGGAGTTCTCACTGCCTGCGGCCGTCATCCAAATATATTGCGGCTTGGTACGCGTGCCGGCAAAAATCTTGCGTTGGTCAAAATAAGAAACCGTCCCCGGATATCCGGACGCGATTTCGGAGTCGTACCGCGGCGGTGTGATACCTGAGTCCGGAGAGATTGCATCGTCGATAATCGAGGTCTCGGACGTCTGGCCGATATAGCTGTAGACGCCGCCGACGTTGCGATACACACGATACATAGCAGCGCCCGGGACGGCATTCCAGGTGAGCGTGTTGTAAGCGCCGTCCGCAAAAGGATTACAGTTGATCTCGACGGTGGCCGACAACGGGCTTTCCTCTGAAGCGTCAGCGTTCAAAGCCGTGACACCATACTTCCGCTTAAAAAGCCCTTTATTCTTTTCTTCCACATCCGGACCGATTGTCTGCGTCACGGCCAGGCCCGTAGGTGCTGACAGCGTGGTATTAAAGTTCACGTTCTCCAGGCGCCAGTCAGTCGCGCCGTGGCGCCTCAGAGTTTTGGTCGGATAGTTGATGTGCGCGATCGTAATCACGTCAATACTCTGGACGAAACTCAGCTCGAAAAGATCAGCCTCCTCATACGGAGTCGTGATTTCATACGGAGCATTGCCGGACATCAAAGTTTGCTTATGCGTATGGAAGCGGATGTACTTGTGTCCCACCTCTAAGACCATCGTCTGGTCCAGCGAAAACAAGAACGGGATCAGGCGGCATTTTCTATCCGAGTATTTCGTATGCGCCACGTACTCAAAGCCCGGGCGCCGGAAGACCGGGCCCTGAGGCTCGACGATAAAATTCTTGCACTTGGCCAGGCCCGTCTGATTCTTAGCGTCATCTACACGGGCATACATGGTATTAGAGATTTCGCCGCCGCCGAAAGAGTTTCTAAAGATTCTGACTGCCATTACACGAACCTCGCTCTAAGTTGTGCCGCTAAATACTTCGGGTGCTGGTGCGCGCTCTTCTTTGCGTCGCGCGTCTTGGCCTTGCTCAAGGCGTCTTCCGCATACTTGAGATACTTGTCCGCAGTCTGATTCTTAACCAGGGCGCCGGCAAGGTAGGCCGCCAATCGCATGACGAGGGCCTCAGTGAAGTAGCCCGGAAACATCTGCGGATTGTTCACGTAACGCGTATAGACGATCACGGCGTCCTTAACGTCTGTCAGTAAGAATATGGTGTTTTCGCTTTCGCGATATTCGATCTCGTAGGGCAGTGTAGTCTGCCAGGGTTGGCCGCCTGTGCAGTGAAGCCCCACAACACACATGCAGTCGCTTGGCAAAGAATATCCATAGCTCCACGGGTACATCGTTCTATCAAGCTCCACGTACTGCGGCGGCTTGTAGCGGCTCTGGGCAAAGCTCCAGTTAAATTGCTCCAGCAGGTAACGCAGTGCCATCGGGTAGTAGGCCGCGCACTGCTCGGAGTACTGCGAGCCGTCCGGAGGATCGATAGACGTAATGTTAGAGTCCGCACCGAGCTGAGATAGTGCGGCATTGCAGATTTCGATTTGATTAGCCATAAAAGTAAAGGCGGGTTTTATGCCCGCCTCCTCCGACAAATTTTCGGTTGTTTACTGCTGATTAGCTGTCACCGCCGGCTGCCGCAGTTGCCTTTTCTGTACGGAACTCCCAGCCCTCGCCTTCTTTGACTTGGCCGAGCTTGTAGTCGTTGCCGATCCAGGCCGTGACGGTGCCCGCCGTGACGCTTGTCGGGACGGTCACGATACGCAGGTAGCGTCTGTGCTCGAAGGGGAGCCCCACCACGATTGGATTCTTGAGCTCAGTGGGCGTGAATGCCTTAGATGTTGCGACAGTGGCAAAAGTAGAGTTATCAGCCGAGTCCTCAATCTTGAAGGCCAGGCTGGTGCCGGCCACGCCGCTTGCGGAGATACAAAGCGCCATCTTGTGACCGTTGACACCAGACTCTACCAGGGTGGAGCCGAAGTCTAAGCCGGACGAAGTAAAGGCGGTTTTGGCCTCCTTTTTGTCGGCAAGCATCATCTTAATATCGAAAACCATAACGCCTCCTATTAGGAAATTGTGATCGCGGATTCGCTTGCGTTAAGCACGTCCGTGCCGTACTGATAGATCGGAATACCGCCGAAGGACAGCATGCCTTCACGTTTGCCGAAGGTCTTGTATTCAAGCGTGTACTTCGTCTTCTCCAGAAGCTGCAAGTCGTAGATCATGCCGACCTGGTCCGTGCAGTAGATACCGACATGAGAGAAGTCGTCTGTGCGCAGGCGGTGACGTGCTTCCACGAACAACTTCAAGAGGTCAGCTGCGCCCTTGGCCGTCGTGATCTTGGAGGTATCGACGTTGGCGATACGGACAATGTTTTCCGGATTACCCGCGAATACGCCGAGGTCATAGCCGAACTCGGTTACGTATGCCGGGAACATCTTGCCGTTGGCGTCCGGAACATAGATCGGAGATTTCTGAACTTCGACGGAGATACCTGCTGCACCGCCGTTTTCCGGGAAGAACAGAGTCATTTCTTCCGGGTGCCAGTTAACAAAATAGATCGAAGTGAGTGTGCTCGTCGAGCCGCTAGCCACTGTACCGCCGGCGTCAACGATGGAGTTCTTCCAGGCGCCGTTGTCTTTGTCCGGCAAAACGATATTTGCCAGGCCTAAGCAGTCTCTCGGATCTTTATCCGGATTGCCCTGGAAGACACGTTTGACCATACCGCGGGTTAAGCCGCGGGTAAACATTTGGTCCTTGCGGGCGCGATACGGTGCTCTGTCTTTCTCCGGCATTCTTTCAAGCTGGAGCTTACCGATCACGGAGCGGTCGCGGGCAATGCAGGACGGATAACGTACCGCGCGGCCGGTCGGGGTGGATGCATCCCAGCCTTCGTTAATACCGACGAGCTGGCCTTCCGGATATTTATCCGCCAGTGTGCCTTTCATGCCTTGACCGTCGTTGCCGCGAACCATGGTGGCGCGGTCGAAAAACGGCTGATAATCTCGGACCGTCTGAATGAAAACTTTCTTTGCTACGTCGCTGTCCGGAACGAGCGACTGCCATTCGGCCATCGTGACGGGCGTCATGCCACTGAAAACGTCTGCCATTTTTACTCTCCCAAATTAACCATAAATGTCTTGAGGTGTGATTGCTCCGGATACCCTGCCTTTGGGCGGAGTATCTTCGCTGATTGCCGCGCCGACTCTTGCTAGGAGTTTGATAAAGCCGGGATGCGAGCCGATAGGCAGCGAGAACAGTTCTGCGACATCAGCGTCATAGTTGCCGTCGGCGCCTTTGCCGAAGCGGTCTCTGACCTTAATGGCGCGCTGGATAGAGGCGTCGTAATTAGAGCCGCCGATTTCGGCGTCCTTCTTAGCCTTCTCCAGCCACTGGCCGCTGACCTTGTTAATAAACTCAACCTGCTGGGAGACCATCACGGGCGTGATCTCATCGATTACGGCCTGGGCCTTTTCCTGCGAGAGATTGAGCTTTTTGGCGATACCCTTAAAGGAGTCGACCACCGCGCCGTTAAGCTCTACACCCTCGGGTGCTTTGAAGTCGGCATAACTTTCAGGTGCCGCATCCTCTTTCGCTTCCTGCTTCTGTCCTTCCTGACCTTCGGCCTTCTTGGCGTCGTCTGCCTCGGGCTTAATCTCAAGCGGGTTGCTTACCGTTTGAGCGGCCTTAGTTTCGGGCGCCGGAGAAGTTTCAGTCTTCTCAGTGCCGGTCTCCTTTTCAGTCGGAGTGGTGGTCTGAGAAGACTGCCCCTGGTCCAAAGGAGAAGACTGTTGTTCATTCTGCGAAGGAGGTACTAACGTCTCCTGACTGGTGTTTTGGGAGCCGCTGTCATTTTCTGTACTCATCCGATATCTTCCTTATCTCGGTGTATTGTTCCGGGCAATAGGCCATGACGTAGCTCAGCACGACAAGGCCGAAGGTTTTCTTTCCCTCTTTGTTCGCCATCGTCAAGGCGTTGGTGTCAAAAGAGGAGGAGAACAAGGCGCAGTCGGAAAAGATTTTGTTAAACACTATCTTTCCGTCCCGCGTGCCCAGAAGGCGGATGAGAGACTCTTTAAAAGCCTCTTCAAAGCTCGCTTTCTGCGCTTCTCGTTCTTGTCTTTCTTCCTTGAGCTTCGCTTCGTCAAACGGATTGCGAATCTTTCCTGACATTTAAAACCTTCAATAAAAATCAATGCGCACTTTTTTACTGCCCCATCTCGGCCTGGAGCGCCTCGACGGCCTGACCCGCCATGGTGTCGCCGCCCGCGGGGACCTTGCCCAACTTGCTCAAGGCGTCCACGCCCTGCTGCGCCTGTTCCTGCTGCGCCATCTGCTGTTGCTGCTGAGCTCTCTGCTGCTGAATCTGCTGCACCTCTTCGTCCGAGCGCAGTAAGCTCGGGCTCACGCCTTTCTTGTCGAAAATGATCTTGATCGCGTTATCCAGATTGATGCGGTCGAGCACCGACGGGTCAACTTGCGCCAGCTGGCAGACTTGCGTAATGGCCTCCATGTCGGTGTTGGCCTGGACCTCTTTCTGAGATCGGGCAAGCATGGAGGTGTACTCAATGTTTAACTCAGTGCCCTGGAGCTCCTGGGGCGGAGGCGGAAAAACTCCGGCGCGGGAGAGGATCGAGAAAATGCGGCCGATAAAAGGATTCAGAACCTCGTTGTTGAACCGAGACAAAATCGGTCCGAGCATGATGAGTTTTTCCTCCTGGAGTCTCGCCACAGCGGTCGCGGTCATGCGCGCGATCTCGGCCTGGTTGGAGAGCATGAGGAAAAGGTCGGTAAAGAATGCCGCCTTGATTCTGCCTTGAACTTCTTGGATGTCCACGGTGATCGGGTTGATGTTTCCGACCGCAGTGGTGGCGTTATTCGACTGACTGCCGTTGGTCGGCATGTCTACAAAACTTAAGCCTCCGGGCGCGAAGTCCAGCTCGGCGTCCTTGGCCGACGTCGGCAGAAGTCTCGGAGGATCGACGATCAAGTCAATAGCATTGCCCTTTTGCATCTGCTCGTGCTTGAGCTGGCGCACGTCGCCGAGCGCGGTCATGCCGGGAGATTCACAGGAATATGTATCAGTCGAGATTGCTCCCCAGCGGCCGACGATCGCCGGAAATTCGTTGTACCCGGACTCCAGCAGAATGGAATGCTCATCGCTGTCGGCGTCGACCAACATGTGCACGGCCCTAAAGGGCATGTTCTTGTTGTCTTGCTTGGTAATGTCGCGATCGTATCTTGGCTCAATGGCATGGATGACAGCTTTCTCTTGGTCGTACTGGCGTTGGTCATAGAGCGCCTTAATGCCGCGCGGCACATTCTCATAGCCATACTGCTGAACGATTTGCGCGACCGTCATCATCAGCTCGCGATACAGAGTATCCGGAATGCCCTTATGGTTGCAGGCGATCGCATACTCGCCGATTGTGAACGGGTAGCAGTAAAAGCCACGCTCATCATCCTCCTGAATCATCATGGCGGCCGTGCCGTAGAGACTGACCTCAAGCCAGAAGTGATGTAGGCTTTGGTAGGCGTTCGTTCTCGATAGGCCCATGTAGATGACCTGGGACACATCCGCGAGCCACTGCTTCACGGCCGGAGACTCATCCAGTGTGGGACTGCCGGTCGTGAGATAAAACCACTGCTGGCTAGGGTCCGTAAGTCCGGACATCAATCCGGAGGACAATAGGTTGCTGGCGCCGGTAGCCGTATTGTCGAAAATCTCATTGAAGCGTTCGCGCGCCTCGTTCTTCGGTCCGCGCAGCAGGAATTTGCCTGTTGCCGGGCGAATATGCGTGGCGATACTTTTCCACTGCGGGATAAAGGGATCGCGCTCCGTCTCGAGCTTTTGCCAGCGCGACAGGATGTGCGCACGTAATTCCTTCTTGTCCATCGGTGCCTCGCTTTTAGGCTCCGAGCTTGTTGCCCTTGCCTAAGGTCAGATCGGAGTTATTGATGCCCTCGGGCCCTGTCAGCAGCGTCGAGCCTCCGGATGCGTTCTGATCTAAGTTCTGCTCATAAATGCTGGAGACATCGGCCTCTTTAGCGTTCTGGCGGCGCATATCCTCGCGGGCCTTCGTCTGAGTAATCTCGTTATTGCGCTGTGCTTCCTTGGCCGCGGCCTTCTGCTGGCGGGCCTGCTTGTTGCTCGCCATAACGGAGGCGGCGGTACCTACCGCGGCCACGCCGGCACTGATTGCTACAGCTGTAGTGGCAGAAATTGCTCCGCTCATATTCATTCTCCCCGTGACATTAAAAGATCGGTTTCGTCAGTAAATTCGGCCTCTGCTTCCAGGAGCGTCTTGGCCCGGGTAGCAAAGGACATGGAAATAGTGGTGTTCTCGTAGGCGACAAAAATCTGTCTGCGGCCTGCCGAGGCTCGGAAAATATGTGTGCCTTTTAAGCGGACAGTCCTGCCGCCGCAGGTCATGGCGAAGTCCCCGGTGACCATGATGACCGTCGGGATCTTGATTAAGGCGCCGGCGATCGCCACGCCTTTGGGGACTAAGCACGTGCGGCAATACATGCCGGCATGAATGAAGCTTTTGGTCTTAATCTCGACCTGGGGCGCCGCGCGCATTTCCTCGACGCCTGCGGCCATAGCCTCCAGTTCTCCGGACGTGTTGGGCGGTATTTCAGCGATTACGATTTCAGTCATGCCAGGGCCTCATAAAAAACGGTGTTCATGCGTGTAAACCTCGGGACCCTCTCGAACAAAGTCTCCAGGCGCGAGCCGCTTCTGCATCCCCAGTAGATACCTGAGGCGCCGGCGTCCTTGGCGGCTTGGCTTATAGCGTTAATAAGCCTGAAGCCAGCGGCACCGCGCCGAAACTCTTTCAACAAGAAAACCGACTCGACCGAGGCCGTGACTGTGGAGTAGTGCGGGATGACAGTCAGCACGAAGGAGCCGAACCCGACAAGCCGCTCACCGCTGAAAGCGCCGATCACATGAAAGGCGCCTGACTCCTCGGCCTTGCGGTAATACTCGACGTTTGGCTTTTGAGGCAAAAAGGGGTTGCCTGACTCGGCCATGTATTCCGAGATCAGCGTGTCGGCGTCCGGAGCGCCGAAAACTTCCGCGACCGTGACAGGTCTAAAGGTCAATACTTTTTCCATGGGCGCATTGTCGATCTCCGGACAAATTCAATGCGCACTTTTACAGCGACTTGTAGGGATTTCGGATGTGACGTTTCCGTCTCTCGGTTAATCGCGGCATATTGGCTGGGCCGTCCAAATACTCCTGGATCGGTACGGCAAAACACAAGGCGAGCGCGTCGGCCGTGTCCGGACTATTCATGCCGCGTTTTTTCATTGACTCCTTACTCTCCAGGAGCAATCGTCCTTTGCGGTCCAAAAGTTTTTCCGGAATGCACAAGTCGTCAGCAAGCTCCGGGCTATTGGGCAGGCAGCCGTTGTCCCGGATAAAGTCTCTCATCCGATCCCACATTTCCGCTCGTTTATTAGCCCACCGCTCGGTGTTGCTGGAGCGGTTAGCCGCGATCACTTTGTGGATATGCGGGACCTTATCGACCATGTAGTCGTAGGGACTGGCGCCCACACCCGTATAGTCAATGTTGATGTAGATTCGCGGGATTCCGAGTTTCTGCAGTTCCCGGGCGTAGAGGATGACCTGCTCTCCAAGCTGGGGCCCGGTAAGTCCTCGGAAAATTTTTAAGGGCATGGTGCAGTCGCGACCGATTTTCGTTGCGATCACTGATCTGTCGTCGCCTTCTCGCGCAACGTCCACACCTAATACGGCGACCGTGGCGGCGTAATTCATAACTCCTACAGGGCGGTTGACTGCTGCGTCCACGTCCTCTCGAGTAATGAACTGTTTGGCAGAGGTCGACGGGAAAACTCCGCGCACACGAACTTTCACGAAGTCGGAGTCCTCGCCGTAGTCGTCCACGTACTGCTGCAGGAGTTCCTTGTTCGTGATCTTGACCGTTCTGGAGTCGATGTTGTAATGCAGCCAGCGGTGGCGCTGTTTGTGGAAAGCGTCGAAAAAGGCGCCCTCGGGTCGTGTCGGGTTTCCGAAAATGCACCAAATGATCTGCGTATCCTTGTCGGTCAAGGCTCCTTTGGTCACCTCGTAGATTTTCTCAGCGATCACGGACGCTTCGTCGAATAAAACGAGGATTCTTTTGCCTTGGTTATGCAGGCCCTGGAAAGCGTCGGTATTACTTTCGTTCCATGGAATGGCGTCGATTCTCCAGGTGTATTTGTGTCCCTTTTGGAGAGAGTAGATGGATTCGGCCGCGACCTCGAACCAGTCCTTGAAAATGCAGACTGAGTGCCATTTATGGAGCTCGGACCACGTCTTGGTTAAAAGCTGGCGGCCCGTTTCGGCAGTGATAACGCCTTTTGTATCCGGATAGGTGCATATCGCCCAGAGAATGACCCAGGCGACTAAAGCGGTCTTTCCGATTCCGTGTCCGGACGCCACGGCAATTTGGATCGCCTGGTAGCGGGTCTCACCGTTTTGCAATCGGTCCCTGATGTCGCCGAGGATTTTCTCCTGCCAGGTATCGGGCCCGTCGTACTTCTCTAGGATCCCTTCGCCCCAGGGGAATGCGTGGCGCACGAATGCGAGCGGATCGTTACTGAACCGCACTGCGAGCTTCTGTAGGTTCAGTTCGTAATTTTGATTTGCTGATTTTTCATTGTCCATGAGACCACCGTCAATACAAATGCGGTTATGGGGAATGGGATGGAGGGGAGGATTAAAATTACCCCCTCGCGTGGTCAAATTACAGATGTTGCCTATCGGTCCATGATAACGCCCCTCGTCGGGGCTGAGTTTTGGGTTTCACCCCTCAGACCGCTGAGTTTCGGGCACCCTTCGCCTATTTATAACCCCGCTTCAATCCATCGTTGGTTATTGATTAGGGCGGGTCGATCACACCCCGTTTGCTTTGAGGTGCCGGCCGTCGGCGGGTATGCCTTATCCGACTGCCGACGTGCGGACAAATTGGTGGACAAAATGGCAATAACATTTATAACTAATTGATTTATATAGATCGTATGGCGGAGAAATGCTCCGCTACACCTCTATTTCTCGTCCTTTTCCACGGCCGCCAGGATCTGCGCTAAACGATTGGCGCGGTCACTGACGTCCTGAGTGACTTCCAGTTTGTCTCTGAATTTGCCCCTTAAGCGGCATATCGTTGTGAGCGCCTGGTTCGCGCCCTTGGAGTCAAACATAAAAACCGCGTGGCCCTGCTTGTCCTTCTTCGGCTTGCCGTCGAAGTTGTAAACCTGCTGCGGCTCGGAGCATTTTTCAAGGATATCGATCGCTTTTTTGAGCTCGAAGTCTTCTTCCAACTGCATTCTTTCGTTGCGCTCGGCCTGCCGCTTCGCTATCGCGCGGGTGATCTTAGACGTTCTGAGCAATCGAGCTGCATTTACTGCCGCCGAATTATCCGTAGTAACGTTATATCCCGCTTTCTTGTAAGCCTCGGTCGCATTGCCGCCGTTTTTCAGGTATTCGCTAACGAAGGCGGCCTGCTTCGGTGTCAGACGTTCTATTGCTCCGAACTTGTTGCTAGACATAATAAAACCTCCGTAATCAATGAGCTGATTATCGGAGGCTGTCGCTCAATAATGCGCACTATTTGTGCTCGTGCTTTTGATCCTTTCCAAAAAAGAGGATTAAGGCCAGCACGCCGACCGCTGCTACAAAGCAGGTATACAAGAACCATGCGCTAGTCATCTCTTTTCACTCCAGAAAGCAATAAACACAACAGAAAGCAGAAAATTCCGAGCCATATTCCCAGAGTTTTATCCTGAAACAGTCCCATACCGGCGCTCAATACACTCAGCTTTTCGAGCGCATCGGTCACTCGCTTTTTCAAGGCTTCCTTGTCAACTTTATACCTTTGTAGATTCATGCCGTCAATCTCCTGACGCTTATTTTAGTCGTTTTGTTTGCGGCGCCGTATTTCCTTAAAACCGATTTGCCGCTTCTACAGCCGCTCAAATTTCGATAGACGATAAATCCTATTAATTTTTGCCGATCGCTCTCCAGCGGTCGATTTTGATACCTTCCTGCCCTATTCATTGATCATTGCTTTAACGAACTTCACCGGATGCTTGCCTCTTATTCTCCCGGCAAAAAAGTCTCTGACCGTTCGCTTTGGTATTTCCATCTTTTTCGATATCTCGTTAAGCGAAAATCCTGCCAGGCGTAAATCAATGCACTGCAGGACTTCATTGTCTGTATATCTCGCGGCTTGATGGCTCTCTCCGACATACGCCCCCAGCGGGCCGATAAAGTCGACGCCTCCGGCCCTAAGACCTAAAGTACTCCGGATGTTCTCTCTTAACTCTTTCAATCGCCGCTTGTAAGGTCCGCTGGCGGCCGAGTCCATGAAGTTTTTGTGCCGCTTTCGCGGCTTCTGTGAGTAATCTCTGGGCGTCATGAGGTAATACCGTATGAGGTTGATAGGTTGATTGTTTTTCGGTCATTCTTATCTCCCCGGGATGCCTCCAGCGGTTTGCCGCCGCCGGAAGCGTCTAAACCGCTAAAGCTCAAACTTCCGTGACAATGCCGTTTGAGCTGTGAAAGCCGATGCCAAAAGGTGTACCGCCTAACCGCGTTGTGAAAAACAGTCTCGCGTACACCGTTGCAATAGCTTCCGGGATTCCGAAAATGCGTACTCGTCTCTCGCCTTTCCGGTTGTACGTCACCACTGCATAGGCCTCGCAGTATCCGCTTTTGCCGTCTCCCTTCCATGCCTCAGGCGCCGATTCAGAGTAGCCGACCTGGATCGTCCAGTGGTTTGCGGGGTCGCATCCGAACAAACCGCTCTCGTCACATGATCCGTAAACGAAAGCGTCTAATGTGTGGAATGTCTCCATAAAATTGAGAACGATTTTGCTCGGAGGACAGTTGTACATTTCTCCGTGATAAAGGTTACTGTCCCAAACTCGTCCGGCCTTTTCTGCATATTCGGACGCAGCAGATAAAATCTTTACCTTTTCTAAAACCTTTGATTCTTTCTCTAATAACATAGTAGAAACCCTTAATTTAGGGGCAAAAAGGCATTTTTTAGGCTCTTTTCCTAAACTTTCCTATACGCGTATATGAGAGAAGTTTTAAAAATAGATAGTATTTTTGCCTTTTTGCCCCTTTACCCCTCTAATCCTTAATCGACAGCCTCAAAACCGACTGCTTTTACCTTGATGCCTTTAAAGCACATCGTTCCTTGAAATTTGATCGTTTCAAAGCCTCTTTCCTCCATTGCGTTAAAAAACCATTTCTTTCGTTCCTGATACTGCGGAACGCTAGAGTCTCTTGCGTACTGCTTCCAGGCGTTGTAAGCCTCTGACCGCGGCCACCGCGCATCGGGCTCAATAACGCAGTGCTCTGAGAAAAAGTCCGACATCGGGTCTTGGGCCGATCTGTATGCTTTCTGCTCTTTGCGTATGGCCTCCGGAACCCGCAGGCCGCGCTGCTGAAAGCGAAGGGCGCCGGCAATACATTTGTTCAAGAAACCGGAGAGCTCTGCCTCAGACTTTTGGTCGAATAAGGGGTCCGCGCGCTCGGCGTTGAAGTTGCCGAGGTGCCGCACCGGCAGAAGTCGGTCCCACATGCCCTCGCTCTGGTCTTCTACGATCGGCTTATGGTTGGATACGAGCACCGGCAGACAGCACGGCGTGAAAGTGATTGAGCTCTTGGCCCACGTCTGGCGTCCGGTCATCGGGTCTCCGCCGGTGAGCTGTTTGACGAGCGAACTATTGAGGCGGCTGCCGTCGGAGGTCTCCACGAGTGTCACCAGTCGCTTGTCTTTAAGCCTCGTTATGTCTTCTCTGGCGCCGCCGGCCGAGCCGCCCTTGCCTTCGATAAAAGTCTTTTGGTCAGCTCCGACGTGATAGCCTTCCTGCCCGTTGCCCATCATCTTGATGGCGAGGTTCAAGAGCGCGGATTTACCGTTGTGGCCTAAGCCGAACATGATTAAGAACGATCTGCGCAGGCGCCCCGTCATGCCGGCGCCGAAAATGTCGTAATAGAACTCAACGATCTCCGGATCACCGTTGCATATCTCCAGCATCCTGGCGTCGATATAGGGACATGTCGCGTCCTTGTCGTAGTTGACCGGGGAATGGAGCGTAATCATGTGAGCGGGATCCCCGGGAATAAATTCACCGGTCTTTAAGTCAATCTCGCCGTTGTTCACGCCGAAGTAGCGCAGATTTTGGTTGAGCTCGTGCGGGCTGATAAGTACGCTGTTGTCTCCGTCGGAGAAAGACTTAAAAGCCTTGAGCATGTTCTCCCAGGTCTTGGGATTGCAGCACTTGGAGGCGAAATCTTTGAGCATTACCGCGCCCTCGCTGTCGAGGCCCCTAGCCTCATCAAACAACGCCTCCACAGTCATGCGGGCGTAGCCCATGATCGCTTCGTTGGGCGTCTTCTTCCAGCGGATTCCGTTCCAGGTGTACCACTGGCCGTTAATGCAATCCCACTTCAAACCGCCCTTGTAAGTGTCCCGCATTCTTTCCGCAAGGCCGAGCTCATTGAACGCGTAGTCGGAACAAGTACTTTTCTTAAACCATCCCTGTATACTCGTCTTTGTGATTGATCCGGCGCCCAATTCTTTCAGGCGCTTTAAGGCGTAATTCGTGAAAACCTCTCTGTCTGCACGGTTAGACAGAGAGGTTTTTCTCGCTAATGTCTCGACGTCAAACTCGTCCGCGCATTTAGCCAGCGCAGCAGTGAATTCCGCTTTGGCCGCGATTCGCATCTGCTTTTCTCTGCTCGCTTTGGCCTCTTCAGCTTTGGCGATTACGGTCGGCATGCGGATCAGCTCTTCCTTGCATTTGCCGATTTCAACAAATGACGCCCATTTTTCCGCGAGTGCCTTGGATCCTTTGTCCGGATAATTTGCCGACTTGCTGCTCCATTCGTCCCAGAGTCGGAATGCTTCGTCCGAGCCGTCGTACTCCAGGTGCAGCGCCATACCGACCTCAAGCCAGTCCTTGTATGCGTCTGCGTCAATATGGCTGATGATCTTCCTGGCTTCCGCGAGCGGGATGTTCCTGCACTTCATGCACTCAACGTCGAAGGCCGTGAGCGGTCCCGCGTTTGCCGACACGGAGCGGCCGGCGCCGCCTCTTTCCTTTAACTTCCAGTTGTGCTTGACTGCGTAGTCGTTGACAATTCCGACAAGCGACTGAGCCTCCTCCATCGTGACCATTGCCAGGGATTCGGCCGGATGATCGAGCGGCGTGCGATCGACAGTACCCCATGAGTACGGCTGGCCGGTAACCTTATGGCGGCCGAAGGCAACAAACTGCTGACCGTTGGCAAGGATCTCCAGTTGCTGCTCCTGGCCGCGGTCGTCCAGGAATTTATGCGAGGAGACTTTGGAGAAACTTTTATCCGTCCGGACTAAGAACAATGTCCGGGGCCTGCGGCCGACGCGCGATAAGAACTTGTGGCTGCCGCCGCACATCTTGGAGAGTTTGTCGTAGATCAGCTGGAGGAGCTCGAAGTCTGTGATGTCGCAGTCAATGCCGATCACCTTATGCTCGCCCTGTCCGGTGAGCAGTCCTATGCCGCACCCGGCATGGATCTCAGCGTCGTCCGGCTTGAATCGGTAGGATGTCCATCCTTTCTCAAGGTCCGGGAACTTCTCTCCCGGCTTAATCGGTATCGGCAGATAGCCGTTGTCGACAAGGCGCTGTGCGCCCTGATCGAAAGTAATAACTTTCTCTTGGGTCATTTATTCGATCTCCCAAGATGCGACTTCTTTATCTGAATTTAAGACCGAGATAAATACAAGCCAGTCTGTCTCGCAGACATTGGTTATGCGGTACTTCTTAACCATCTCGGAGACATCGGATGCGCTGTCCATGTAAATGTAAAGTGCTTGTTCTTCGGGGGTGTAGTTAATCCGCTGGATATATGCCGTATTGATTACGGTATTTTTGACCTTTAAAAATTTGCACATCTTTATTCACTCCCTGTGGCTTTCTCTTTTTTGGTTTCTTCCGTACAAAGCTGGGCGACAAGTTCCCTTAGCTTGTCGACGATCTTGTAGCTGACTTCCGTGTAGCGTTTTGATTTGATCTTGCTGACGGTACCTTGAGCGATACCGAGCAGTGCGGCGATTTGGTGCTGTTTGAGTCCGGCTTTTTCGAGCTTGAAAACTGCGGCGTCCGGTGAGAGTAATGAAGCGGCCATATAAACCTCAAGAATTACAACTTTAGTTAATAGATTCTAATTCTTTTCGGAATATGCACACAACTTTAAGACTGTTAAAATATTCCCATTGGAATTTTTATCGAGATCGTGCGATGTCTACTTTTGCTCAAAACCTAAGAGCGCTGATGAAAAAAAGCGGCGTCTCCCAAAATGAATTAGCAAGGTCCGCAGGTCTTACCCAGTCGGCAATCAACAAGATACTTACGGGCAAGACAAAACAGCCGGGTATCGATACCACTGAAGCGATAGCTCGTGTCTTAAATGTTTCAGTAGCGCAACTGATTTACACGCCTGACCTTCCAAAAGATGCCGATCCTGTAGCCGGATTCCGTCGCGTTCCTCTTATCAGTTGGGTGCAAGCCGGCCTCCCTACCCCAGTATCCTCTCTTGACGATCTCGATAAATGGTACATCTGCCCGGTAAGCATCAGCAACGAAGGCTTTGCTCTAAAGGTCCGAGGTGAATCCATGGAGCCAATGTTTTATGAAGGCGACATTGTCTTTATTGACCCTGAGGTTCCGGCAGAATCCGGCCGCATCGTGGCAGCAGTTGACGACGGAGCACCTGATCCGGAAGCAACTCTTAAGAAGCTCGTAAAAGACGGCCCTGATTACTACCTGAAGGCCCTTAATCCGGATTGGCCAGGCCCTAAATTCCAGCCGTTTACCCAAAGCATGAGAATCGCTGGCGTGGCTGTTGGCAAGTACGTAGAACTGTAGAGCTCAAGCAAATGAAAAGTTTAGTTGTGCAAATAATCTTTGTTCTTTGTGAACTGGCGGTGACATTGCCTTATGTGCTTTACGTCGACAAGCTACGAAAAGACCATGAAAAATGGCGGAAACAATTATTTGCGAAGGCTCACAAAGCCGAAGATGAGGGCAGAAGACGGGAAGCAGAACAACTTAGAGATACCGCAATTCGAGCGCTGGCGGATGATTTCGGGCTTCCTTGGTACGCCAGGGGGATCATTCCTATATTCGTATTGTTTATTTTGGGGTTCATTGTCTTTGAGGCCTTTTCTTACATAGGTTTAGGCCCTTATATATGGTTTGATAGCGAATACGACTACTGCGAAAACCACCGTTGCTAACATTTATCCGCCTTCGGGCGGTTTTTCTTTGTCCTCTTAAATTCCTATTGGAATTATTTAAACTATCGGCATTGATTTTATATTCCTAAAGTTTTAAATTCGTTTGTGAATTGATTAAGTTCAAAGGACAAACGAAATGCCGAATACCAAAAGCGAAAGTCCCTACATCTTCTCAACGGACGAACAACTCCGCCAGGATCTAAAGAAAGCAATGGTCGACCGCGGTTTCACCGCCAGTAAACTCGGCCGAGCTCTTAACCTCCCGGCTCAAACAGTTAGTAGATTCTTAAACGGCCGCGTCAAAAAGGCCTGCGACAATGCGAGCAAATATGTCACCTGGCTAAATGAGCAGGATGCAACGTTTTACAAAACTCCTCTTGCCGCATGGTTGACTCTCCAAACCTGCCTTATTGATATTGCCGGTCGCACCGGTGAACTTCCTCCGGACGCCTTGGCCGCCATCTCCGAACTTAACGGCTTCTTTTCTTCTGCCAAGTGAGGCCGTCATGCGACGCGAATTTAACGATCTCGAAATCTTTGCCGGCGCCCTTGTTGCTTTCGTCTGTTTCTGGGCTTTTGTCTGCCTCGTCTTCATTCTCCCGGAATTCCTCGGAGGTCTCTTATGAACTCAGTTTTTAATCTCGCCTCCCACAACTTCAATCAGTTGGCCGATGACGAGCTTCTTTCCTGGCTGCATTCCGAGGGCCTAGCCAATATGCCGCCGATTATCCGGACATTGGCTGATCGCCTGGAGGCCGTTCAGCAGGACGTGGCCTACGCCCAGGAAGAGACCGAAGAGGTAAATGAAAAATTTAAAAAGCTCGATAAGGACACGATCGAAGGCCTGAAAAAGCTCGATGACAAGCTCGGACACTTTGCTTCCGACTTGGAAAAAGTCTCCAGCGCAATTCTCGAATCTCAAGGCAAGATTCTTGTCGAAGGCGATCTGCTCGTTGATAGCGATGAACTGGATGACGAATGCCCTGACGACCAGCTCGTTATCCCCCGTAAAGAACTCGACGCCATCCGTGCCCAGGTCGACAAGATTAGCCACGCCATTTCCAACCTAGAAACCGAGGACTTCTTCCCCGATCGCCCTTCCATCTAAGACTAAAGGAGATATTTATGTCTTTAGAAAATGCCATCCAAGAAAACACCAAAGCACTCCAGTCGCTTGCTGAAATCATCAAACAGGCCTTGAGCATGAAACCCGTGCAGGCTCCTGTTGCGGCCGCCGCTCCGGCGCCTGAGCCAAAAGCTGCACCGGTCGAACCTGTGGGCGCAGCTGACCTTCCTCCAGTAGCTGCACCAGCTCCTGCGCCTAAGGCCGAACCGAAGGCCGCTCCTGCTCCGGCGATCGACCCTGTCGAACTGCGTGAGGCCATGGTCTCCAAACTGCAAAAGCTCTTCGAGCATTCTCCGGCCAAGGGTGCAGAGATTCTCCGTTCTTTCGGCGTCAGACGCCAGTCCGAACTGCCGGACGAAAAACTGCCAGCCTTCTGTGATGCCCTGGTTAAAGCTCTCGAAGCTGAAGGAGTTCGATAATGGCCCACGCTCTTTTATCTCCGTCGTCCGCTCACCGCTGGATGTCTTGCCCGGGAAGCGTATCCCTGTCCCGTCTGTTTCCGGACGAATCGTCCTCTTACGCCGAGGAAGGTACACTCGCCCACGCATGGGCGGCTCACCTCCTTGATCCGCAGAATCAGCCTCAGCCGGCCGAGGCCCTGAGTTCTGACAATCTCACCTTCGTCCAGGACTATGTCCTTTTCGTTGAACGCGAGACTGCGGGCGGTGTCTGCCGCATTGAGTATCCGGTTTCTGTTTCCGAGGTTACCGGAGAAGCCAATGCCAAGGGCACAATCGACTGCGCGGCCCTGGTAAACGGCACGCTCAAGATCATTGATTTGAAGTTCGGTAAAGGTGTGAAGGTTGACGCCGAGCACAATACCCAGCTAATGATTTACGCCGCCGGCGCCCTGCCCTTGTTTGACGTAATCGACGAGGTCAAAGACATTGAGCTCACGATCTTCCAGCCGCGCATCAATAACATCTGCTCCTGGAAGCTGACGCCCGCCGAGCTCGAAGAGTTTGTGAACCAGGCCCGGGCGCGAGCCTCGATCGCGATCAACTACCTGCGCGCCGATCCCCTGCCGCTCGCCGCACTGGAGCCGTCTGCCGATGCCTGCCGATTCTGCAAAGCTAAGGCGGCTTGCCCTGCTCTTCAGCAGAAGGCAGCAGAGGCCTGTGACTTCCGTCCGGTGCTCGACAAAGGCCAGGACATCCCGATTGTTCCGGAAGAAGCTCTGAGCTCGGAGCAGCTCTCGTTAAATCTCCAGCTTGCTGACCTTCTGGAGCCGTGGATCGCCGCTGTGCGCGAGGCCGCCTACGACCAAATGATGAAAGGCGTCCAGGTCGAAGGATTCAAACTCGTTCTCGGCCGCCCGGGCAACCGTCAGTGGACAAGTAATGCAGAAGCCGAGGCCATGCTCAAGTCCTTCAAGTTGAAGGAAGACGAGCGCTACACCTACAAGGTCATCACTCCGACCGCCCTGGAGAAACTCATGAAGGCGGGCCGAATCGGCGAGCGTCAATGGAAGCGCGCCGAAACCATCATCACCAGAAGCGAACCGACTCCGACCGTCGTACCGGCAGCAGACAAGCGGCCGGCATGGTCTCCAACCGCAACCGCATCCGATTTCACACCTATCTCTAATTAATAAGGAGCACAACTATGGCATTCAACATTAAAGGCCGTCTCTCTTTTGAACACATTTTCACTCCGTCCGCTACCGAAGGTTCCGAGCCTACATTTTCCTGCTCGGTCCTGATGCCGAAAGGATCCGCGGAAGTCAAGAAAGTGGAGGCCGAGATGATGCGCGTCGCTACTGAAAAGTGGGGCGCCAAGGGCAAAGAAGTTCTGGCCCGTCTTATCAAAGGAGGCAAAACCTGCCTGCGCGATGGGGACACAAAAGAATATGACGGTTACGCCGGCATGGACTACGTTACCGCTCGTAATCCCGTCAAACCCTCCGCGTTTGACAAGAACGGCGAAGAAACTGAAAAAGCCGACGGTCTCATTTACTCCGGCTGCTACGTCCAGGCGCGTATCGAGCTTTGGGCGCAGGACAACAAATACGGCCGACGCATTAACGCAAAACTTCTAGGCGTCAAGTTTGAAAAAGACGGCGACGCTTTCGCGTCCGGTTCCGGTCCTGCCAAGGCCACTGACTTCGATGTGGACGATGAACCGAGCGACGACGGTAAAAAGCCCTGGGAGTAAGCCATGGCGAAGAACAGAACAGAGGGACAAGGCGTAGTGCTCGGACTATCCGAGGTAGAAGCCTATGCGGTCATGTCTGCGATTAAGACAACCCTTGAAGTTGAAAGTGATTTTGATCAGGAAACTTCCGGATTCGGTGCCTTTGCCTCAAAGCTGTACCTCAGAAGTTTGACCAACGTACTGGACCTCTTGCAAGCCGCCCTCATAAGCAAAGAGGTGCCAGCCAAATAAAGCCTTTTTAACCACCCGTCCTTCATACGAGGGACGGCCATTAAGGAGACTCAATATGACAACACTCTGGGCAGACTTAGAAACTTTCAGCCGTCGCGACATCATGAACGGACCGCACCAGTACGCAGAAGACTGCGAGGTACTGCTGTTCGGTTATGCGATTGATGACGGCCCGGCCAAGGTTTGGGACGTCACAACGGGCGAGAAAATGCCGCTCGAATTAGCTTGTGTCCTTGCCGCTGCGCAAATGAATGCTCCCAAGGTCAACACGGTTTGGCATAACGGAGCTAATTTCGACGTGCCCGTCCTGCGCAGGGCCAAAAACCTCCATGTCGACATCCCCTTCGAGCGTGTGGATGACTGCATGGTCAAGGCCTACAGTCACGGGCTCCCCGGATCTCTGGGCGCGCTGTCTGAGATTTACGGCCTCGGCGTGGACAAGGCTAAGGATAAAGACGGCCGGCGCCTCGTGCTGAAATTCTGTAAGCCTGACTCTAAGGGCAACGTGCGCAGCCGCACGACGGATCCGGAGGATTGGGCCCGCTTTGTGAACTACTGCCGCCTGGACGTGGAAGCCATGCGGGCAATCTATAAAAAATTGCCGTCGTGGAACTGGGGTCCTCGTGACCGTGCCCAGTTCGTGATCGACCAGCGCATTAATAATAGAGGTGTCCGGATGGACCTCGATCTCGCCAAGGCAGCGATCTCTTTGGCCGATAAGCTCAAGGCAGAGAATGCAAAGCGCACCCAGGATCTCACTAATGGAGTAGTCGCGGCCGCAACTCAGCGCGATGCGCTCCTTGCTTACATCCTGCAGCAGTGTGGCGTCAGCTTGCCGGATCTTACTAAGTCCACAATCGAGCGCCGTCTCAACGATGAGAACTTGCCGGAAGTCGTCAAGGAACTTCTGCGCGTTCGCCTGGCGTCCACTAAGACGTCCACTGCCAAATATAAAAAGCTCATTGCCTCGACCAGTGCGGACGGCCGCATGCGCGGATGTCTCCAGTTCCGCGGAGCTACCCGCACAGGCCGATACGCCGGGCGCCTCATGCAGTTGCAGAACCTCCCGCGCCCGACGCTCCCGCAGTACATCATTGACGCCGGGATCGAAGCGATTAAGGGCGGCTGGGCCGAGTACCTGGCTGAGCCGGGCGAATTGATGTCCTCTTGTTTGCGGTCCTGCATCATGGCCACGCCCGGGAAGCACCTCGTTGTAGCCGACTTGTCCAATATCGAAGGCCGGATGCTCGCCTGGCTCGCCGGTGAAGAATGGAAACTCAAAGCATTCCGAGACTTCGATGCCGGTCACGGCCCTGACCTTTACAAAGCCACCTATGGGCGCACGTTTGGTATCCGTCCGGAAGACGTAACCAAACACCAGCGACAGATCGGTAAGGTCATGGAGCTCGCGCTCGGTTACCAGGGCGGTGTCGGTGCATTCCTCACGTTCGCGTCCGCCTATTCGATTGACCTGGATGAGCTTGCGAAACATGTCCGGGAAAATATTTCCTTTAGCTACTGGGGCCAAGCCGAGGGCTCATACGAGTGGTACAAGGAAAAGAAACTCACTCACGGCCTAAAGCGTGAAACTTTTATCGCCTGCGAAGCGGTCAAGCTCGCCTGGCGTGATGCGCATCCGGCAATACAAAAGTTTTGGGCCGATGTCGACAAGGCCGCAGTCTCCGCGCTCAAGGGCGTGCCCGCTAAAGCCGGCAAGGTTTGGTTCAGTAAAAACGGATCTTGGCTCCGTATGAAGTTGCCGAGCGGCCGCTTTATCTGCTACCCCGGCGCGCGGCTAGAGGATGGCGGCGTGGGTACCGGCACCTTCTCCTACATGGGTATCAACCAGTATTCCCGAAAGTGGTCCCGCATTCCGACTTACTCCGGAAAAATCGTAGAAAACGCGACCCAGGCCGCAGCCGCCGACATTCTGA
>ERZ894236.507-NODE-507-length-45578-cov-22.5363_pt1 | contig 45578 bp, 39 predicted proteins | sample MGYA00380297_ERZ894236 | MGnify/ENA primary metagenome ERZ894236 (study PRJEB32331, sample SAMN06328420) | human gut metagenome | biome: human gut microbiome; feature: stool | host: Homo sapiens | collected 2014-08-04 ... | reverse complement strand
GTATAGGATTTGGGAAGGGTATGGGGAGAAAAGAAAAAAAGATGGAAAAAAGTATTTAGGAATGCAGAAAATTAAAAATTGGATGGTGTGATGCCCTGTGGGGACGGTGATTGATGGCTGTCTCTGTGGGGTATTTTTTTGTGGCGGGGAGGGTGGAAAATTGTGGAATTATGTGAAAATAATAACGATATGATTTCCGTGTACAATGTGCATAATGTGGCAAGGTTGCCACATATTTGAAATCTGGTAACTATTAACGAAAATAATTTTAAGGGTTGAAATCTGTAAAACTATGGTTATATAATACGAAATATAAGATAGAAAACAGAAAAAAGTGTGGAAAGTATACAAAAGTTGTGAAAAGAGGTGAAATTTAAATAAATGCTTGAAAATATGGAATGTGAAAAAATTTCATATAAAAAGGATGAAAATGTGAAAAAAATCACAATGAAAAGGATTGCCGAAGAGGCCTCTGTGTCTGTTTCCTGTGTGGCAAGGTGTGTGAATAATAGCGGGTATGTGGCGGAGGAAAAAAGGCGGAGGATCAGTGAGGTGATGGACAGGCTGCATTACATCCCAAACCAGCAGGCAAAGTGTCTGCGGGACGGATGTTCGAAATTGATCGGTCATATTCATGTGACTTCAGAGGAGAATATTTTCTTTACAAAGATAGCTGCAACCATTGAGCGAGAAAGTTTTTCCAGAGGGTATAAGACAATTTCCATTGCCTTTGAAGAGGGCAATATGGAGATGGTGGAGAACCAACTGAGGGATCTGCTGGCCTACCGGGTGGAGGGGATCATTCTGAACCCGGGCATCAACGGGAAGATTGTAAAGGAATTGGGAGAGAAGGTAAAGGGACTGACCATTCCCATGGTGATGATCGAACGGCCTGCAGATGTGTATGAGGTGGAAAAGGTGCTGGTGGACAACACAGAGGGCAGTTATATTGCCACGGAGAAGCTGCTGGCAGCAGGGCACAGGAAGATCGTATATCTGGGAAGAGAGTCAGAGGAGCCTGTGGAGCAGGAACGCTATCACGGATATGTGCAGGCAATGCGCGGAGTGGATGATACATATGTGCAGAGGCATTCTTATTTTACGCAGGAGTATACCGTGGAACATGGATTCATGAAGTGCATGGAGATCCTGGAGGAGATGAAGGGGGACATGCCCACTGCCATTTTCGCATCATCGGATATTCTGGCGGCAGGGGTGCTGCGCGCATTGTATGAGAGAAATATAAAAGTTCCCGAAGATATCTCTGTGATCGGATATGATGATACCATTGCCAAGTTTCTTTCACCGCCGCTGTCCACCATGCGGCTGCCGGTCCGGGAAATCGCGGAGGCGGCTGTGGTGGCATTGATCACAAAACTGGAGAAGCCGGGAGGAAACAGCGGGAACAGAACAGTAAAGATTGGACCAGTATACGTGGAACGGAATTCCGTCAGAGACCTGAACAGGCAATGAGGGCGGATATTGGAGAAGGAAGGGTACGATGACTGAAAAAGGAAGGAAAGATAAGAAAAACGGGGTGGAGAAACTGGATAAACATACGCCGCTTCTCATGCTGCTTCCCGCAGCAGCGGCTGTTTTGCTGGTATCGGTATATCCCACAATAAAGACTATGTGGATGTCTTTTTTTGACAAACAGCTTTTGAAAAAAACGGTATCTTTTATAGGACTGTCCAATTACGGGACGGCTCTTAAAAATCCGGATACCTGGCAGGTGATCTTCAATACATTGTTTTTTGCAGCAGTGTCTTTGATCCTGGGGGTGGCACTTGCTATGTTCATTGCCGTGAAGTTGATCAAGCCGTATCCCGGACGCGGCTTTTTCCGGGCGATGTTTCTGATCCCCTGGGTGACGCCTCCTCTGGTGGCCTCCTTTGTGTGGAGGACCATACTGAGTGCAAACTTCAGCCCTCTGAACTCTATTTTGCTGAAGCTGGGAATTGTGAAGGTGCCGGTGAGCTTTCTAGAGAGTACACAGACGTATTTCGGTTTTCTCTCGGTGCCGCTCATTATGATCACGCTCATAAATGTGTGGTCTATTTTTCCCTTCCTCATGGTGATGTTTATTGCCGGACTGCAGACTGTGCCTAAGGAGCTGTATGAGGCCGCCACTATGGACGGGGCGGGAAAGATAAAAAGCTTTTGGAAGATCACGGTCCCATGTATCAGGCCGGTCATATCCGTGTCTGTGCTGTTGGAGCTGATCTGGCAGTTTAATAACTTTAATATCAGTTATATGGTGACACAGGGCGGGCCTTTGGGGCTGACTAAGCTGCTGGCTGTGGAAGTATACCAGCAGGCATTTACAAATTTCAGATACGGATATGCGTCAGCGGTCAGTGTGATCATGATGTGCATTGCCCTGGTTCCGGCAGTTGTCTATATCCGTTCATCTCTGAAAGAAATAAGCTGACGGCAGGGGGAGAAGAAAATGAGGAAGAAGGTAAAGAAAACAGGTGAGATATTTCGGCATTACCTGTCATTGATCATTATCAGCGCGTTTGTTCTGCTTCCATATTACTGGATGGTGGTGACAGCGGTGAAGCCCACGGAGGAGGTTATGGTTTCCCCGGCAACGCTTCTGCCCTCCAGGATCTCTCTGGACAATTTCTCCAGAGTCTGGCAGTCCATTCCGTTGGGATCTTATATGAGGAATTCTTTTGTTGTGTCCGTGGCAGTCACAGCGGTGAGCGTGGTTTTTGCCACTCTGTGCGGATACAGCATCAGCAGATATATCAGGAGAAGGGCACAGAAAATCTCCCTTGTGCTGATGCTCTGCACACAATTGATACCGGGGATCGTGACCATGATAAGCCTATATTTCATTATGTTTAACATGGGGATGACCAATACATATAGAGGGCTTATCATTGCCTATACCGTCTGGGCGGTTCCCTTTTGTACCCTGATGATCAAAGGATATTTTGACGCTGCCATTCCAAGAGAGATCGAGGAGAGCGCGCGTGTGGACGGCTGCAGCCAGTTTGGGACATTTTTCAGGATCTGTCTGCCGATTTCTGTGCCGGGGATCATTTCCACTGCGATTTTTGCGTTTATACTGGCGTGGAACGAATATATGTGGGCGAGCATCCTTTTATCTAATAATAAACTGAAACCTGTGTCAGTGGGAGTCTATGATTTTATAGGACAGTACGGGGCAAATACAAAGCTGGCACTCACCATGACGGCGGGAATTTTTATAACACTGCCGGCGGTAATAATCTTTGCGTTTCTGCAGAAATATTTGATCAGCGGACTTGCTGCAGGAGCGGTCAAGGGTTAACAATAAAAAAAACAAGGAGGAAAAAAGTATGAGAGAAAAGAAATGGCTGGCGCTTGGCCTGACAGCAGTGATGACAGCGGGGATGCTGTCTGCATGCGGAAAGGAGGCTGCCCAGGAGACGGCAGAGACAAAGAAAGAGGAGACGGATGGTAATGCCGCGGCAGAGGAAGGCAGCGCGGCAAAAGAAAAACCATATGACGGCACAGAGCTTACCTTCTGGATGCAGAGTTATGGCAATGACCCCTCCAACCAGACGGAAGCCATGGACAAGGTGACCTCAGATTTCCTTGAAAAGACAGGGATCCAGGTGAACTATGTGATCAACGACTGGGGCAGTGCCAATCAGAAACTGACACTGGCCTGTACCGGCGGGGAATCGCCTGATGTGGGAGATGTATTTTTCACAAACTCTTTTGTGGAGATGAGTTCTGATGATTATGGACTTATGGAGATCAATGATGTGATCCAAGAGCTGGGCGGGGAGGATACCTGGTACTCAGCAGGAAAAGATGAGGCCTGTGTGGATGGAGACTGGTATGGCGTTCCGTGGAGATTTGACACACGTGCGCTGATCTACAACACAGAAGACTTTGAAAAAGCAGGGATCACAAAAGCCCCGGAGACCTGGGATGAATTGATCGAGACCGCCGAAAAGCTCACCGAGACAGATGACAGCGGAAACATTACCCATGCAGGCCTTGCCTGGTATTCAGATATGGGTCGATATGACCAGTCCTGGTTTTCCATGCTGGCCCAGAGCGGCGGGAAGATGATGAGTGAAGATTTTTCTGAGTTTACCTTCAACAGCGAAGAGGGTAAGAAATCCCTTCAGTTTTTATCAGACTGTATCAATAAATACAAGATCTGCAACAGCAGTGTGGATGCATCCTATGATGCCCTGACGGAATTCATGGGCGGCAATGTGTCTATGGTGTTCGGCGGTGCAGCAGACAACAGGACATCCATTTTAAGTTCTGCACCCCAGATGGAGGGGAAGTTTGCCGCAGCCCCGCTCCCCACTGCAACAGGGGCGGAAAATGAGAACCATGCCATTGCCTTCTCCGCGCCCATTGCAGTTTTTAAGACCACACAATACCCGGATGCGGCCAAGGAATGGGTGAAATATTTTTGCAGCGAGGAGGTTCAGCTCTACCTGAGCAAGCAGCTTTCCCTTCTTAATTCTAATGTAAATGTTATGAAGGATTCCTATTTTACAGAGGATGCATGGCTGAATGCCTATGTGGAGACTTCAAAACGCTCCCAGGCAGGTGATATGCCTCTCACAACCTGGAGCCAGTTGGATGCATGGCCGGACGGACCTATTCCGAAAATGTGTTCAGAAGTTGTCAACGGCACAGATATTGAAAGTGCCATTGAGAAGTGTATGAAAGGCCTGCAGGAAATCGGATATTGACCCCGCAGGGAAGCAGCCGGGAGGACTTCGGGTGTCTGCCCGGCTGCGGACAAGAGAAAAAAGAAAGGACTAAAAATTATGAAAGCGATCATGTATGAGGGACCAAGACAGCTAAAGGTGATTGAAATGCCAAAGCTGCCTATGAAGGAGGATCAGATCAGATTAAAATCCTTATGCTCCGGCGTCAGCCATGGGACAGAGATGAATGTATACAGAGGGCTTGCCCCGTTTTTTAGGAAAAAGCAGGATCCGGATACCCGCCTGTTTTTAGCGGCAGGGGAGGATGAGACCTGGGAATATCCCATCAGAAGCTTTGACCCCGGTGTATGGTATATGGGATATGCCTCCGTTGGGGAGGTGGTCGAGACAGGAAAAGCGGTGAAGGGAATCAAAGGGGGAGACATTGTGGCTTGCAGTGCGCCCCACCAGGAGGAGAATGTGATCAACGCAGAGGATGCGGTTGTACTTCCAAAAGATATCCCGCCGGAAAAAGGCATCTTGCTCACCAACCTGATCACGGCGTATAATGGAATCATGGATACCCATATAAATCTGGGGGATGTTGTGGTGATCAGCGGTCTGGGCGTACTGGGGCAGCTCCTGGTACAGATGGCCCGTATGAGCGGTGCGCACAAGGTGTATGGAATCGATATGATAGAAAAGAGAAGAGCGGCTGCTCTGGAGAACGGCTGTGACCGGGTCTTTGACCCATCGGAACAGGATGTGGCTCTGGAGATACGCAGGCTTACAGGTAACCGAGGGGCAGACAAGGTGATAGAAGCCTCCGGTAACGCAAAAGCCCTCAATGAGGCCATACGCATTGCGGCGCCGGATACCACAGTGACAGCACTGGCCTGGTACCAGGGAGCGCTGGCGGATGTGAATCTGTCGGAGGAATTCCATCATAACAGGATAGGCATAAAGCAGTCACAGACAGGGGCTGTGGACCCTTCCTTTTCCAATCTGTGGAATTATGGGCGGAGAGTGGAGGCCTGTATAGAGATTTTGAGACATTTGAAAACAGATAATCTCATGGACAGATTTCCATATGAAGACATAGCCCATGCGTACAAGGTTATTGACAAAGATCCCGGACAAGTGATACAGGTTATGTTTACGTACTGATAAAAGGAGGAAAAAAATTTGAAAATTTCTGTGTGTATAGACGCAGTCTATGCAGGGAAAGACATCACGGCCGCCATTGACGATGTGATGGCAAATGGGCTGGATACCATTGAATTTTGGGGCTGGGAGGATAAGGATATACAGAAGCTTGCCAAATATCAGAAGGAAAAGGGATTCCGGGTTGCTGCCTTTTGTACTAAGTTTATCAGCCTCACAGACCCGCTGCTTCGGGGGGATTATGTGAAGGGACTGGAGGAAACGCTGGAAATAGCAGAGCGTTTAAACTGCCGATGCCTGATCACACAGACCGGGGCAGATACAGGAAAGGACCGGGAAATACAGAAAAAATCTCTGATAGAAGGACTGAAAGCCTGCGCGCCTATTCTGGAAAAAAAGGGGGTCACCTTGGTGGTGGAGCCGCTGAATCTGAGAGTGGATCATCAGGGGTACTTCCTTTCCGGCTCGGATGAGGCGGCAGAGATCCTAAAGGAAGTGGGCAGTCCGAATGTGAAAATGCTGTTTGACATCTACCATCAGCAGATCACAGAAGGCGATCTGATCCGCAGGATACGGAAGTACCTTCCCTGCATAGGCCATTTTCATGCGGCAGGCAATCCGGGACGGCATGAGTTGTATCAGTCGGAGATCAATTACCCTTATGTTTTCCAGGCAATAGAGAACGAAGCGTATGAGGGATATATGGGACTGGAATATTTCCCGGAGGATGCGCCGGAGGCAGGACTTGTCTATGCAAAGAAGGTGTCAGGATGGAAAGAGTGAGAACTGCGGTAGTGGGCTGCGGGGTTATCAGCGAGGTATACCTTCAGGCGTTTCAGGAGAAATTCTGCGTCATAGAACTTACAGCCTGCTCAGATATAGACCGGGAAAAGATGGAGCACACGGCAAAAAAATACGGCATCCGTCCTATGCAGTGGCAGGAAATCCTGGAAGACAGCAGCATAGAACTGGTGGTGAACCTGACAAATCCGTCGGTCCACTATACTCTCACACTTCAGGCAATAGAGGCGGGAAAGCATGTATTTTCGGAAAAAATGCTGGCAGTCACTTTTGAGGAGGGACTGGAACTCTGCCGTCAGGCAGATCTGCATCAGGTACGCCTGGGCGCAGCGCCGGACACATTTTTGGGCGGAGGGCTTCAGACTGCTGCCGATGCAGTCCGCCGGGGACTGGCAGGGGAGATCATAAGCGGTATTGTGTCCCTCACCAGGGATTACAGACTGTTGGGAGAAATCCTTCCGCATCTGAATCGGAAAGGCGGATCTATCCTGTATGATATGGGCTGTTATTACCTGACAGCCCTGTGCAGTATCCTTGGACCCATTGAACGGATCAGCGCCTTTGGAAAAAAAAGAAATCCTGTGAGGCACGGAAACAGAGTGGGAGGGCCGCTCTTTGAAAAAGAGTTTACTGTGGAGGACTGTAACGTACTCACAGCCCTGCTGGAATTTGCCTGTGGGACACTGGTCACCTTCCATTTAAATGGGGCATGTATAGCGGAGGAGACCTTTCATTTAGAGCTGTGCGGCAGTAAAGGGATTCTGACGCTGGGCGATCCCAATACCTTTGAGGGAAAAACAACCCTTCAAAAAACAGGGAACCCGCCGGCTGTCCTTCCCTATACACACGGATACCGGGAACAATCCCGGGGGCTGGGGGCAGCGGAGATGGCCTGGGCTATTCGGAAAGGACGGCCCCACAGAGCGGGCAAAGAGATGGCGCTCCATGTACTGGAGGCAGCACAGGGAATGACAGAGAGCCTGGAGACGGGAAACACATATAACATGAAAACGGTATTTACGGTTCCGGAGCCGCTCCCCGAGGGATATATAGGGAATGGATTCTGGGGGCATACAGAGGAAAGTGCGCTACTTTAGCTTGACCGTTCCCTTTTAGAAACGTATAATATATACATTCCCCTGAATAACCAATACGGATGTCTGTTCATAACTGTCAGAGTGTGTATGGACAGATGTGATTTTGGAAAAGGGGGAGGATTTGTATTTCAGAAGGGAGATATTTTTATGAAGGTAGTAAGCACTGACAAGGCTCCGGCAGCGATCGGACCATATTCACAGGCAATGATTTTAAACGGAGTGGTATTCACTTCCGGTCAGATCCCCATTGACCCGGCCACAGGCGAAATTACAGCGGTGACCATTGAGGAGCAGGCAGAACAGGTGATGAAGAATCTGGGCGAGGTGCTCAAAGAGGCGGGAAGCAGCTATGAGAAAACAGTTAAGACAACCTGTTTTCTGTCAGATATGGGCAACTTTGCAGCATTTAATGAGGTATATGGAAAATATTTCACAGGCAAACCGGCACGTTCCTGCGTAGCAGTAAAGACACTGCCTAAGAATGTACTGTGTGAAGTGGAGGCAATCGCTGAGATTTAAGCAGATTTGCTGTGCATACCGTGTCCGCAGAGATACGGGGCGCAAAATAAAACAATAGGATAATATTTTTTTGTCTGGAAGAATGCCATAATCCCCCCACGGGGCTTGTGGCATTTTTTTTGTTTTGGTAAAGTAGAAAAGTAGGAAAACAGTGGCTGTGATAGGATCGAACAGTTACGAAAATAGAAATATATTAGCGAAAAGGATGGAACTATAGAAATGTTATTGGAGAAAATAGAGAGATACTGGAGCACGCGCACAGAAGGATATTCGGAAGTGAACCACAAGGAACTGGAGGGAAATCAAAAGGAGGCCTGGCTGGAATTGCTGGAGGGAGAATTTCCAAGGCTGCCCAAAGAAGAGATAAAAATACTGGACATTGGCACCGGCCCGGGATTTTTCCCCATTATTCTGGCAGGGGCAGGATATATGGTTACAGCCGTGGATTACACCCGTGAAATGCTGGAGAAGGCTATGGAAAATGCGGGAAGTCTGTGTGAAAAAATAAATTTTTACCGGATGGATGCCCAGGATCTGGAGTTTGAGGACAACACATTTGATGTGGTGATCTCCAGAAACCTGACCTGGAACCTGGAAAAGCCGGAACAGGCCTATAAAGAATGGCACCGGGTGCTGAAGCCGGGCGGAAAGCTTCTGAATTTTGACGCCAACTGGTACGGATATCTCTATGATGAGAAAAAGCGGGAGGCCTATGAACAGGATAGGAAAAATGTGGAGCAGTTAAGCCTGGATGACCATTACCTGTGCACAGATATTGACGCTATGGAGCAGATCGCCCTTCAGATGCCCCTCTCCGCCAGGATGCGTCCTGAATGGGATAGGGAGATATTGAAAAATACAGGATTTGCAAAGGTACGCACAGATACGGAAGTGTGGGACAGGGTATGGAGCAGGGAAGAAAAACTGAATTACGGATCAACACCTATGTTTATGATCAACGCGCAGAAAGGGGACAGTAAAGTCTATGCTTAATAAGGAAACATTTATTTTGGGAAATATAAAGGCAGAGCCGGGGGAGAGATGCAGTGGTTTTCTGGAACTGGCAGAGGGAAGATTCAAGCTGCCTGTGACCATCCTAAACGGTGAGAAACCGGGTAAAACGGTTCTCATCATGTCAGGAGTTCACGCAGGAGAATATGTGGGCATCCAGGCAGCCATTGAACTTTCGGAAAAACTAAAAACAGAGAAGATCAACGGAAGGATCATCCTTGTAAAAGTCATATGCAGGGATGCCTTTGAGTGCAGAGGCGGAAGTTTGGGCGTGGAGGATAAGAAGAACCTGAACCGGGAATTTCCCGGAGATCCGGAAGGGACGGCCACACAGCAGCTTGCATGGGCGATCACAAAAGAATTGTTTCCTGCGGCTGATTTCTGCATTGACCTGCACAGCGGCGACGATTACGAACAGCTCACCCCCCATGTGTATTATGCGGGGAGGGCAGAGGAATCTGTTGTGGCAATGTCAAGAAAGATGGCAGAGCAGGTGGATGTGCCCTATATGGTTCGGTCCACGGTTGCCACAGGCGGAGCTTATAATTATGCGGCACATACGGGGATTCCCGGTATCCTCATAGAGAGAGGCGGCATGGGCGGCTGGACCATGGAGGAGGTCCGTTCCACCAGAAGGGATGTGCGGAACATTCTATGTTCACTGGGTATTTATGATGGGCAGAGAGACTACCGTGTCTACTATCCTCTTGACGTGGTGGATATCAGATATCAAGCCGCGTCTGCCACTGGCTGCTGGTATCCCTATAAGACGCCGGGAGATATGATCCAGGGCGGGGAGGTTCTGGGTATTGTAAAGGACTATGAGGGGAATGTGATGGAGGTCTGCCGTGCGGAATGCGACGGTGTTATCCTGTGTCAGACAGGCAGTCTGCAGGTTCTGGAAAACGGCCCTATGATTGCTTACGGAAGAATCGTCAAGAACTTTGATGACAGAAAAGAGAGGATCACAGAATACTGGGCAAAGCGCAGCGAGAGCTTTATGGAGCAGAGGCGGAGAGAACTGAAAAGCCCTCTCGCAGAGCGCTGGCTGCAGGAAATTTGCCAGAGGCTTCCAAAAGGTAAGAAATTAAAAATTCTGGACGTGGGATGCGGCTCAGGTTTCTTTTCCATTCTTTTGGCAAAACAAGGGCACGAAGTGACAGGGACAGATCTGACCCCGGAGATGATCGTCAATTCCAAACAGCTTGCAGAGGAAGAAAAGGTCTCCTGCCGTTTTCTGGTCATGGATGCGGAGAAGCTGGAATTTGAAGATAACAGCTTTGATGTTGTTATCTCCAGGAATCTGACCTGGACGCTGCCCCATGTAAAGGAGGCTTACGCGGAGTGGAAAAGGGTATTGAAGGCGGAGGGAATCCTTTTGAATTTTGATGCCAATTATGGTGCCAGTAATTTTGCAGACACATCAGAACTGCCAAAAAGCCATGCCCATCACACCCTCGGGAATGAAATAATGCAGGAGTGTGAGGAGATCAAGCGCCAGCTTCCCATCAGTTCCCGTGTCCGCCCGGCCTGGGATGTGGAGACGCTGGGGCAGATGGGAATGGAGGAGTTTTCCATAGATTTGGGGATCAGCAGGCGGATCTATAGAGAGAAGGATGAATTCTATAACCCCACGCCTATGTTTATGATATGCGCGGGAAAGAGGGAACAAGGGATGAGAGGATGAGAAAGTACATAATAAAAAGGCTTCTGCAGCTTATTCCGATCCTGATAGGGATCACTTTGCTGTCCTTTATTTTAATGCAGACGTCTTCCATGGATGCCATTGATGTAATGGAGCAGAATACAGGGGGGTCTATGTCTGAGGCTGAGAAAGCTGCGGCGAGGGAAGAACTGGGACTGGATAAGCCTCTTCCCGAGCAGTATGTGGTGTGGCTGAAAGGTGTGCTCACAGGTGATATGGGGAAATCCTTTGTATCGGGACAGCCTGTATTTACAACTTTTGTATCAAAGCTTCCGGCCACGATGGCGCTGGCCGTCACATCTGTTTTGCTGACCGTATTGATCTCGATTCCTTTTGGAATCCTATCGGCTGTAAAGCAGAACAGCTTTTGGGATTATCTGATACGCTTTTTCAGTTTTATCGGAAATTCCCTTCCGAACTTTTTTGTGTCTTTGCTGCTGATCTATTTTTTCGCCCTGAAGCTTGGCTGGTTTCCGGTTATGGGAAACACCCAGGGATGGAAGAGTATTATCCTGCCAACGCTTACCCTGGCTCTTGCAATGGCGGCAAAATACACCAGACAGGTGCGTGCCGCAGTGCTGGAGGAGCTGAATAAAGAGTATGTACAGGGGGCAAGGGCACGGGGGGTACAGGAAAATAAAATATTATATTTCAGTGTGCTGAAAGCATCTATGCTGACCATCGTCACACTTCTGGCGTTATCCATCGGTTCCCTGCTGGGAGGGACAGCCATTGTCGAGTCCATATTTATGTGGGACGGTGTAGGGAAAATGGCTGTCGATGCCATAACTATGCGTGATTATCCGGTGATCCAGGCATATGTCATCTGGATGGCTGTCATTTATGTGCTGGTGAATCTTGTTACAGATATCATTTACTGCTGTCTGGACCCAAGGATCCGCATGGGACAGGAGGAAGCCGGATGAGGAAGAGAGACCATACAAAACTGAAATGTGTTATTTTGGCTGTATTAGTGGGACTTCTGCTTTTGGCCGCAGTTTTTGCCCAATACATTGTGCCCTATGATCCTTATGCACAGGATTTGGAACATGCGCTTCAGCCGCCGGGAGGGGCGCATTTATTGGGGACAGACCGATACGGAAGAGATATGCTTTCCCGGGTGATCATGGGAGGACAGACAACAATCTTTTCCTCTCTGGCGCTGGTGCTCATCATTATGGCAGTGGGAACTGTTATAGGGGTATTTTGCGGATATAAGGGAGGAAAAACGGACACTGTGCTCATGAGGATCTCCGATATCTTTCTGGCATTTCCGGGAATGGTTTTTGCTATTGCGGTGGCAGGGGTTACCGGGGGAGGGGTTATCAATGCAGTGGCTGCGCTGGCATGTATATCCTGGCCGAAATTTGCCAGGATCGCCAGAAGCCAGGTGATGACCCTGAAAGAAGCGCCTTTTATCGCGGCAGCCCGGTTGTCAGGCTGCAAAACGTGGAAGATCATCGGAAAGCATATGCTGCCCAATATTGCAGGACCGATCCTTATCACCGGTGTCCTGGATATCGGTACTATGATGATGGAGATCGCGGGCCTGTCCTTTTTGGGACTGGGAGCAGTTCCCCCTATAGCAGAGTGGGGATCTATGATGAGCAGTGGAAGGAGTATGCTTCAGACGTCTCCCTGGGTGATCCTTGCCCCGGGTTTTGCAATATTTTTCACAGTTATGTTATTTAATCTGTTAGGCGATACCGTGAGGGACGTTATGGATCCCCGCGGAAATAAAAAACAGAAAAGAAAAGGAGATTAGTCATGTATAAAAAGAGATTGTTCAGCAGGAAAGCGGGGGCTGTATTACTGGCCCTCTGTATGACCACAGGTGTTTTATCCGGCTGCGGCGGCAGCGGCACAGAAGAGAAAGCAGGGACGGAAACAGAGACAAAGGGCAGCGCGTCAGGAGAAGGAAAGGTATTGAATTTCGGAGATACCACATTCAATGCAGAGAACGATGAATCGGATGTAAATCCTCACAACGGGTATTCCGGATGGGCTTGTATCCGCTATGGCATTGGGGAGACCCTGTTTAAATATTCCAAGGAAATGGAACCAGAACCATGGCTTGCAGAAGGGTATGAACTGGTGGATGAAAATACCTGGAAGATCACTCTGCGGGAAAATGTGACTTTTACCAGCGGCCGCAAACTGGACGCCCAGGCAGTAAAGGAATGCCTGGATGACCTGGTAAGTGTTCATGAGAGGGCAAAAGGAGATCTAAAGATCAAGGAAACTACGGCGGATGGCCAGGTTTTGACTATAGTCACAGAAGAACCCGTTCCCGCGCTGATCAATTACCTGTCAGATCCCTATGGATGTATCATAGACATGGATGCCGGCGTTACAGAGGACGGTAATGTGTCCGGAACAGGGCCTTATACTGCCAAGGAGGTAAAGACAGATATAGGCCTTACTTTAGTGAAAAATGAAAATTATTGGGATGGGGAGCCAAAGCTGGATACCATACATGTTAAGACCATTTCGGATGGGGATACCATGACCATGGCTATGCAGTCCGGTGAGCTTGACGCGGCCTATGGCCTTCCCTATGCCAGTCTGCCGCTGTTTTCGGGAGATTCCTATACCATATCTTCGGTAGAAACTTCACGCTCCTTCTTTGGACAGATCAATTATGACACTCCGGCGCTTCAGGATGAAAAGGTAAGAGAAGCCATTGCCATGTCAATTGATAAAGAAAATTTCACCAAGACACTTTTGGATGGAAACGGCACAGCGGCGGCAGGACCTTTCCCGGCAAACTTTGCTTTTGGAGATGATATGGTTACGGCACCGGGATATGAACCTGAGAAAGCAAAGAAGCTTTTGGAAGAGGCAGGCTGGAAGGACAGCGACGGGGACGGATATGTGGACAAGGACGGAGAGAACCTGACGATCCGCTGGGTCACATATCCAAGCCGGCAGGAACTTCCGCTGCTTGCGGAATCTGTGCAGGCCACTTTAAAAGAGATCGGTATCAAGGTGGATGTGAATTGTTCAGCCGATTTTCAGAGTTTTCTGGACAGCGGGGAGTGGGACATTTATGCAGGCGCGTTTGTCTGCGCACCCACAGGTGATCCGGAATACTTTTTTACCACACACTGTCTGGATGAATCTTCAAAAAACCGCGGCGGTTATCACAGTGACAAGCTGGAGGAACTGGAAAAAGAGATGAAGTCTACCTTTGACACGGATGAGAGGGCAAAGCTGGCGGTGCAGATGACACAGACTATTTTGGATGACAATGCCTTTATTTTTGCCTCACATCTGAAAATGTCAATAGTATCCGCAAAAGGAGTAACCGGTTTGGAGGCACATCCCTGCGATTATTATGAAATTACAGTGAATCTGGATAAAAACTAAGAGACACAGAAAGGATCAAAGATATGGGACAGCCGATTTTAGCGGTGGAACATCTGCAGGTGTGTTATACGGGAAAACCTGTTCTGGAAGATGTCAGCCTGACCATTGAGCCGGGGCAGATCCTGGGAATCGTAGGGGAGAGCGGCAGCGGAAAGAGCACTTTGATCAAAGCTGCCATGGGACTTTTGGACAGTGACGGAGCAGTGACCGGAGGCCGTATCCTGTATAAGGACCAGGATATCACAGCGCTTAGAGGGGAAGAACTGCGCAGACTGCGGGGGCCTCAGATGGGAATGATATTCCAGAATACAGGGGCATCCCTTTGTCCCATCCGCACGATACAGGACCAGCTTTTCGAAGCAGTTCTCCAACATGAGAAAATATCCAGACAGGAGATCAGGGAGCGGGCCATGGAATTGTTTGATAAAATGAAGCTGGCAGACGGGGACAGAATATTGAAAAGCTATCCCTTTGAACTGTCAGGCGGCATGAATCAGAGAGTGGGCATCATGATGGCCATGATCCTGCAGCCGTCCCTGCTCTTTGGTGACGAGCCTACCAGCGCTCTGGATGTGACGGTGCAGGCTCAGGTAGTGCGGGAAATGATGAAGATGAGGGAACTGTTCGGCACAACCATTGTTATTGTGACACACAATATTGGCGTGGTGGAATATATGGCGGACAAGGTGGCTGTCATGCACAGGGGCAGACTGGTGGAATATGGTGATACAAAAGAGGTGATGCACCATCCCCAAAAAGAATATACCCGCAGGCTGATCAGCGCTGTGCTGCGGATCCACAGAGGTTAGGCATGGGAAAAATACTGGAAGTAAAAAATTTGAAAAAGACATTTTATAAGGCAAAAAAAGCATATACGGCTGTGGATGATGTGAGCTTTTCTGTGGGGGAGGCCTCCTGCGTGGGTATAGTGGGGGAGAGCGGCTGCGGAAAAAGCACTACAGCCAGGATGGTGACACGCCTTACAGAACCGGACTCGGGAAGTATTCTTCTGTATGGGCAGGAGATGATGGGAGCCGGAAAAAGACAGTTGAGAGATCTGTATAAAAATGTGCAGATGGTATTCCAGACACCTCAGGATTCCTTTGACCCCAGGCGAAGTCTGGGTGATGGGATTATGGAGGGAATGATAAATTACGGGATCAAGAGAAAAGACTCACAAAAGAGGATGAGAAAACTGCTGGCTATGGTGGAGCTGGAAGAAAAGTACGCGGCCCGCTATCCCCATGAAGTCAGCGGAGGCCAGTGTCAGAGGGCAGCTATAGCAAGAGCGCTGGCTGTGGAACCACGTCTGCTCATCTGCGATGAAGCTACCAGCGCTCTGGATGTGACAGTGCAGTCCCAGATAATAGGACTGCTTCAAAGGCTGAAAGAGGAAATGGGGCTTTCCATTCTGCTGATCTGCCATGATCTGGCGCTTGTACAGAATTTCTGTGACTATGTGCTGGTGATGTACCAGGGGAAAATTGTGGAAGAAGGCACCCCGGATGAGGTGATCATTCATCCGAAACAAGAGTATACAAAATTATTGATCGATTCTGTGTTGTGAGGTCTGCCTTTTATAAATCAGGCATTATTAAAATATTCCAGGAATTTATTAGCTGCCGCGGAGGTGCTCTGCTGTTCGGTGTAAGCCAGAACCAGATGCCTTTCGGGCAGCTCTTCTTTTATTTCAAGGCGGTATAGTCCTTTTTTTCTCTGCTCCAAGACAAAGTCCGGCACAAAGGCGATCCCAAGGCCGATGTACGCCAGATCAAGAAGCAGGTCATTACTGGACAGTTCCACCTCAGGTGTGAGATTCAGGCCTTTCTGGAGAAAGAGGCTGTGCAGAAACTCACTGGTAGTGCTCTTTTTGCTGAGCATGAGGAGGGGGTACCGGTGCAGTTCAGTCAGGGACAGTTTCCTGTCCGTAAAGTCAAAATAATGCTTATTTGCGGCAAAGACATCCCGGAAGGTCAGGATTGTCTTGTAGTGTTCTTTTATCCGAAGCCTTGAGTTGGGATAATTGCAGACAATGAAATCCACCTGTCTGTTTTCCAACAGTTCCACACATCCAATGGAAGTGGCATTGGTGACTTTGATATGGATATCCGGGAATTCCTGGTGGAAACGCCGCAGATAGGGCACGAGAAAATAGCGGCAGATGGTGTCGCTGGCCCCGATCCTGAGAGGCGCTTCCGCGGAAGCTGTGTGCATGAGCTGGTTCTCACCCTGGAGAAGCAGAGAGACAGCCGGCTGCACGTGGCGGAAAAGAGTCTCTCCCTCTGGGGTCAGCTCCACTTTTTTTGTGTTGCGGACAAAGAGAGGGTGCCCAAGCTTCTGCTCCAGGGATTTTATGGACTGGCTCACCGCTGACTGGGAGATAAAGAGCTGTCTGGAAGCCTCCGAAAAGCTCAGGGTGGAAGCTACATGGTAAAATACTTTATATAGTTCAAAGCTGATATCCATAAAATTCCTCTCATTCTGAGCCTATTCCTGGCTCCTTAAGTCTCTGGCCGCGGCAGTGTCTGCTGTCTTTTTGTCTGCAGGATGCTTTTCTTTTGCGGAATTTTTCTGCAGTCCCAGCATGATCAGGAATAAGATCACCGGGAAAATCAGGGCTGCCAGGATACCTGTCTTCATGGAGCCTGCCGCATCCGTTACGAATCCCACAACAGACGGTCCGGCAGAACAGCCCACGTCACCGGCCAGCGCAAACATAGCGTACATCATAGTGCCGCCGCCCCGGCAGAGGGCTGCGCCCAGGGAGAAAACTCCGGGCCACATAAGACCCACGGAGAAGCCGCAAAGTGCGCATCCGGCCAGGGATAAAAGCGGTATAGGAGACAGGCTGGTGATGAGATATCCAACGATACACAGCGCACTGGTACCCAGCAGGCCGTGGCGGATATTCAGCTTATCGCCCTTGATTCCGTACAGAAGCCGTGAAAGTCCCATGAAAAAGGCAAAGGCACAGGGACCCAGAAGGTCGCCTACTGTCTTGCTGACCCCGAGTCCGTCTTCGGCGAATAGAGAGGACCACTGGCTTACAGCTTGTTCCGATGCACCGGCACATATCATCAGCAGAAAGAGGACCCAGAAAATACCGCTTTTGAAAATCCCTCCGGGGATTTTCGTCTCCTCGTCATCGCCCTCAATGCTGTAAATGGGGATTTTAATAAATATCAGACAGGTGAACAGCGGAACCAAAGCCCAAAGAGCCGGGAGATACCGCCAGGAATCAATGCCCGCTGCCACAAAGAACAGGGTGGAGAGGATTACCACGCCCATGTGCCCCCAACAGTAGAAGGAGTGGAGAAGGCTCATGGCAGATTCCTTATTCTCACTGGGACAGGACTCCACAATGGGGCTTACGATAACCTCCAGGATACCGCCGCCCACTGCGTTGAACGCCATGCAGATAAGGATGCCTGTGTAGGCGTTGGGAAGAAGAAAAGGAAGCCAGGCAAAGCCTGTAAGACCAAGGGTGGTGACAATGAAGGATGTGATTCCCACTGCCCGGTATCCCACTTTTTTTATGATTCCCGGTGCCAGGAAATCTATGAGGATCTGGATGCAGAAATTCACGGTGATCAGCAGGCTGATCTTCTCCAGTGAGATGCCGAACTGGTTGTGGAACGTGAGGAACAAAAGGGGCGGCAGATTGTTGACGATTGCCTGTGTGATGTAGCCGAGATAGCAGCTGTATATGGTGTGTTTCGCGGTTAGTTTCATGTGGAGTCTCCTTTGTAATAGTGATGGCTTATTTGAGTTTAGCAAAGGGGGTGGGACAAGTCAATGGGATTGGGGAAAAACATTTTGGAAAACTGGAAGCGGACGGAAAACTGGAAGCGGACGGAAAACTGGAAGCGGACAGAAAACTGGAAGCGGACGGAAGTGTATGGGAGAGGGGCCGGGGAGCCATATGCCTGTGAGCGAAGCGTTCCGCTGCCATGGAGCTAACCAGCTCCCAGATACTAAATTCATCGGCAGAGGCCTCTTCATTAAGTATCTGGGGCAGGTGGATCTCCCTGGCGCTCCACTGTACATCGCTCACAGGCATATGGCTCCCCGGCCCCTCTCCCATACACTTCCTGGTTTTGGATGTCGGCAGGATATGGAGTTGTTGGGGGTGGGGATGGCGTGGTTGTTTTTTGGGGAGGTGGTTGTTTAAGAGGTTTGGAAATGCTTACCATCCAATTCCTGATCCACTCAGTCTGCCTATAATAATATGGCAGAACATAGCCCAGAAAAAACTTTGGAGTAAGGCCTTCACCGACCAATACAGACTGATTTCCTACAGGCTTCTGCGCCGTGGGAGCATGGCATTTGTGACAAATGTTGCCACTCCCATATTGAGGCCAGCAGCCATGGTAAGCCGCGCGGAGATGCTGCTCACCTGTACTGTTTTTGCACTCATCACATTCTTTCCTTTCTTCATTCTCAGTGGCTATGTTCTTTGCAGACTCAGGATACAATCCACGCTGTGCCCCTCTCTGTTCATTTGGACGGTTCCCTGATATTTTCTCAGATATTCCCGAAAGGTTCTCTTCGATATCTGACTCCCCTTATCACAGGTGGACGAAAAATCAATCATCAACCGGTTTTTTACCGCAGACACGCAGAGCTGCACCGTTTTCTCTCCCGGCATCCCCTGATTCATTTCCATCCCGAAATCCAGCAGTTTCAGAAGGATCTGGATAAAATCCTGCTCCTCTATTTTCCCAAGATCACACTCCTGCACCCGGCATTGGAACCTTATCCCCTGATGTTCATATGCATCCTTCTGTGCACATAACACCGCGTCCATCATCCAGTTATCACAGTAGATTCCTGAGCGGATGCCTTTATAATTTTCTTTCAATTCCGCCAGGTAATCAGTAATCCTTCCGCTATCCACCGCTGAGTCCTCCATCTGGATAATTTCTTCCATCTGGTTATCAATTTTCTTCTGCTTTATCTCCATCTCACGAATCTGTTCTTGTATGATTCCGTAATTTGCCTCCGCCAGTTTCTGCTGTCCAGTTAAAAAACTTTGTCTGGCTTTAAGTTTTCTCTGATATTTTATGATCAGGCAGCAAACCATAAACACAATAACACAACTGGTCATTACCGCCAGAGAAGCGGCAATGACCATACTCTTGTGGGATGTAAGCATGGTCACACTGCCCAGCATGATATAACCTGTAAATAATACCCACAGCACTTTCCTGTGACGCAGCTTATGCTCTTTAAACCTGTGCAGCAATGGTACTGCAAAATGATGTAAAATCAACAAAATCGTAAAATCAACTATCGGAATTCCCAAGTCCATAACCTGAAACTGGTCACTTAAGATCCATAGTTCCCTGCCCTCTAATAGATTAATCAGGGAAATGCCAAAATATCCCAAAAACACGGTTGTCATTTCGGTTCCCAACGCTCCCACAGCTATTTTCAAAAATTCATCTTTAAAGGTGTAACAATATATGACATATGTAAAAACCGCAAATACTAAAGTGCAAGAGACATTCACTATCTGCAGCCACTGAGGCTCTCCATAATAATACGGCAAAATATAACCCAGAAGCGTTATCTGAAATAAAATCTTAGTAATCCAATATAGTCCCATTCCCCACAGATTCCTGCGCCTGTCCAAAATGGTATTTGCCACAAAAGTTGCCATCCCTAAATTGGTTCCTGATACCAGAATAATCCTAAACGAAGTACTTATTACCTGCATTGTTTCAACACTCATCATATTCTTTCCTTTTGTTCATCCTCTATGCTGTATTCTTTTCAAACGCACTCCAGCGTCAGGACAATCCTTATCCTATCCATATCCTTCTTAACCAGCAGATTCCCGTTATATTTCTTCGCATACTGCCGGACCAGCCGTTTTCGCACCCTGCTCTTTGCCGGGCAAGTCCCTATAAATTCAATCATCATCTGATTTTTCATCCCTGATCTCCTGCTGGAAAGAGTCAACAGCAACGATATTATAAAATAAATCCACTTTAATTACAACAATTTCCAGAGTTAAGATATCTGCCGCCGGAAAAATATGATTCGGAATTATTGGGATACCTAAAAGGGTGGGTTACTGAAAACTTAGAATGATTCAAGAATGTAAAAATTATGAACTGGAAGAGCCGGAATTAATGGATTATGATGGAGATTTCAGGGTGAATTTGTATCGGAAAGAATTATTAGCAGTAATTATAAAAAATATAAGATATATTAATTTTATTAATGAAGCAATCCATGTTATGATAGTTACGAAAGCGGCCCATGGAGTAAATTACCTCCGCCGCGAAACAACACTATCCAAACACTATCCATAAAAACCGCAGTACGGGTTTTGGTGTGCCGAAGAAAAAGGCAGAAAGGAGCCAACATGAGCAGTGTAAGACGTGTCTATGTAGAGAAGAAGCCGGCATTTGCCGTACAGGCAAAGGAGCTTGCCCATGAGATCAGTACGTATCTGGGTATTAAGGATGTGGCGGGAGTCCGCGTTCTGATTCGCTACGACGTAGAAAATATTTCCGATGAGGCATTTGAGAAAGCATGTAACTGTGTATTTTCTGAGCCTCCGGTGGATGTATTATATCAGGAAACATTTGAGAAGAAGGAAGGGGACAGGGTATTTTCCGTAGAGTTTCTGCCGGGACAGTTTGACCAGAGAGCAGATTCCGCGGTACAGTGCATACAGTTCTTAAAGGCAGATGAGGAACCTATCATCCGCTCTGCAACCACCTATGTGATCGAGGGAAATATTTCTGACGAGGAGTTTGAGGCTGTTAAGGAACACTGTATTAACCCTGTGGATTCCAGAGAGGCAGATGCGGCGAAGCCGGAGACACTGGTCGCAAACTTTGATGACCCTGCTGATGTGAAAATTTTTGAAGGATTCCGGGAGATGCCTGAGGCGGAGCTGAAGGAACTGTATTCCTCCCTGAATCTGGCTATGACCTTTAAGGATTTCCAGCACATTCAGAACTATTTTATAAATGAAGAAAAACGTGACCCGTCCATGACAGAGATCCGCGTACTGGATACTTACTGGTCAGATCACTGCCGCCATACCACTTTCTCTACAGAGCTGAAAAATGTGGTATTTGGCGAGGGCGATTACAAAGAGCCGATCGTAAAAACGTATGAAAAATATCTGGCTGACCGTCAGGTGATCTACAAAGACAGGGATGACAAGTTTGTATGCCTTATGGACCTGGCTTTGATGGCAATGAGAAAATTAAAGGCAGAAGGAAAGCTTGAGGACCAGGAAGAGTCTGACGAGATCAATGCCTGCAGTATTGTTGTCCCTGTTGACGTGGACGGCAGGGAAGAGGAGTGGCTGATCAACTTTAAAAATGAGACACATAACCATCCCACAGAGATCGAGCCTTTCGGCGGTGCTGCTACCTGCCTTGGCGGTGCTATCCGTGACCCGCTGTCAGGACGTACCTATGTATATCAGGCAATGCGAGTGACCGGCGCGGCTGATCCGACAGTGTCTGTAAAAGATACCATGAAGGGAAAACTGCCGCAGAAGAAGCTGGTCAGAAGTGCGGCTCATGGCTATTCCTCCTATGGAAATCAGATTGGCCTGGCTACAGGATATGTAAAAGAAGTGTATCATCCTTACTATGTGGCAAAACGTATGGAGATCGGTGCCGTGTTAGGTGCTGCTCCCAGACGCGCGGTTATCCGTGAGAACTCTGACCCAAATGATATCATTATCCTTCTGGGCGGTCGTACCGGACGTGATGGATGCGGCGGTGCTACAGGTTCCTCAAAAGTGCACACAGAAGAATCTATTGAGACTTGCGGTGCTGAGGTACAGAAAGGTAATGCCCCTACGGAGAGAAAGATCCAGAGACTTTTCAGAAGAGAGGAAGTCAGCAGGATCATTAAAAAATGTAACGACTTCGGTGCTGGCGGTGTCTCTGTTGCCATCGGCGAGCTGGCAGCAGGACTTCAGATCGATCTGGACAAGGTGCCGAAGAAATATGCCGGTCTGGATGGAACAGAGATCGCGATCTCTGAATCCCAGGAGCGTATGGCAGTTGTGGTAGATCCCAAAGATGTTGAGCAGTTCCTGGATTACGCAAAAGAGGAGAACCTGGAGGCGATTCCGGTAGCGGTGGTAACGGAAAGTCCGCGTCTTGTAATGAACTGGAGAGGAAACACGATCGTTGATCTGTCCAGAGCATTCCTGGATACCAATGGTGCCCATCAGGAGACAGATGTATATGTAGACGTTCCCAACAGAGAGGGAAATGTTCTGGACCGGGCAGAGGAATCCGCTGACGTGAAAAAACGCTGGATGGATACTCTCTCTGACTTAAACACCTGTTCCCAGAAAGGCCTTGTGGAAATGTTCGACAGCTCCATCGGAGCAGGCAGCGTATTGATGCCTTACGGCGGAAAATATCAGCTCACAGAGACACAGGCTATGGTAGCCAAGGTTCCTGTTTTAAATGGTAAGACAGAGACAGTCACTATGATGAGCTATGGATTTGATCCGTATCTGTCAAGCTGGAGTCCATACCACGGTGCTGTCTACGCAGTGACGGAATCTGTTGCCAGAATCGTTGCGGCAGGCGGCGACCACAGCAAGATACGTTTTACATTCCAGGAATATTTCCGCAGAATGACAGAAGATCCCCACCGCTGGAGCCAGCCTTTTGCTGCCCTGTTGGGTGCCTATGCCGCACAGCTGGGATTCGGTCTTCCCTCTATCGGCGGTAAGGATTCCATGTCCGGTACCTTCAATGAAATTGATGTGCCGCCTACACTGGTATCCTTTGCTGTGGATGTTGCAAAAGAAAAAGACATTATCACACCGGAACTGAAAACACCGGGGGACAAGCTGGTATGGCTGCGCGCTCCAAAAGCAGAATACGACCTTCCAGACTTCGAGGCTTTGAAAGACCAGTACAGCAAGCTGCATGAGGACATTCAGGCAGGCAGAGTTGTGGCTGCATATGCACTTGACCGCAGCGGTATCGCGTCAGCAGTGAGCAAAATGGCATTCGGAAACCAGATGGGTGTTAAGATCGAACATAATGTAGATGAGAGAGACCTGTTCAGCGCAGGATTCGGTGATATTATCTGTGAAGTGAAGGCAGACAAAGTAGGTGAGCTGGCTGTCACATATACGGTTATCGGTGAAGTGACAGACAAGGCAGCGATCGAATATAAAGATATGAGTATCTCCATGGCAGAGGCCCTGGAAACCTGGAAGGCACCTCTTGAGAAGGTATTCAAGACACGTTCCGGTTCCGAGACAGATGACATTACAAAGGATGAGGACAGAGGTCTGTACAAAGCAGACAGCATTCATATCTGCGAGCATAAGATTGCACAGCCAACTGTATTTATTCCGGTATTCCCGGGAACCAACTGTGAATATGACAGCAGAAAAGCTTTTGAGAGAGCCGGCGCAAATGTTATCACAAAAGTATTCAAGAACCTGGATGCAGCGGATATCCGTGATTCTGTTGAAGCCTTTGAAAAATCCATTGACCAGGCACAGATCATAATGTTCCCGGGCGGATTTTCAGCAGGTGATGAACCGGACGGCTCCGCAAAATTCTTCGCAACTGCGTTCCAGAATGCAAAGATCAAAGACGCGGTTATGAGACTGGTCAACGAAAGAGACGGCCTTGCTCTTGGTATCTGCAACGGATTCCAGGCACTGGTTAAGCTGGGACTCGTACCAAACGGAGAGATCACAGGACAGACAGCCGATTCCCCGACTCTGACATACAACACGATCGGACGCCACATATCCAAAATGGTTTACACAAAAGTGGTCTCCAATAAATCCCCATGGCTGCAGAAAGCTGTACTGGGCAATGTCTACGCAAATCCTGCATCTCACGGTGAGGGACGCTTTGTGGCAAATGAAGAGTGGATCCGGAAGCTCTTTGCAAACGGTCAGGTAGCTACCCAGTATTGTGACCTGAACGGCAATGTGACTATGGATGAAGAGTGGAATGTAAACGGTTCTTACGCTTCTATTGAGGGTATCACCAGCCCTGACGGACGTATTTTGGGCAAGATGGCTCACAGTGAGCGCCGTGACTGCGGTGTAGCCATGAATATTTATGGTGAGCAGGATATTCAGATTTTTGAATCCGGTGTGGAATATTTTAAATAAATGATTCGGTAATGGCAGCCGTTCAGCGCAGCAGATGCGCAGACCTGCGCAATAGTAACCGGTAATATATTTTATATAACAAAAAAACCGCGTGGTTAGGAGAGAAAACGGGCAAAAGTTGATAGTCAGGCAGCCAGATTTTCACGGATTTTTTCAACGCAGATTTAGCGGAACGCATGACAGCCGCCTTATGACACCCCTGCATTTTGGCAATCTCCGAGTAAGAGTAACCGTAGGCAAAATGCAGGATAAATCTCTCACGTTGCTGCGGTGGAATATCTTGCAGAACGGCCTGTATTTCCCGCAGCTGTTCTATGCGTTCATAGGTCTGCTCCAAAGGTTCCGTCGTCAGTTCATGCAACGCGAAAAAAAGCGATGATCTCTTTCGGCGTCTGTTTTGCATGAGTATCACAGAACTGTTTTGGTTCGCCGCAGGCATAAGGACAGCTTGCGGCAGCCTGACAAGGTGGCGTAGGGCCAGGGCCGCTGTGATTAAAACGGATTCCCCGGGAGCCAGATGAATTACTTTGATGGCTTTTACCATAATAGAACACCTCCGATTTTTGTATTAGAGGGTTTATCCCTCTTATCTATGGGAGATTAGAGAACCTGTAAATTAAAGGGGAACGATACAATTTTCAAAAAATAAATAGACAAAGGCAAGGGCAGTATCGCGTGGATACTGCCCTTGCTCAGACTGTAGACAAAACGGTTCGCGATGTCATGTCCGCGAACCGTTTTGTCTACAGTCTGAAAAGCGCGTGCCTTCGGACACGCGCTTTTAGTGCTAGATTTAGATTAAATACCTTTTTAGTAAGCGGGTCAATTCTATATCATCGATCGGTTTTGCTATATGGGCATTCATACCGCACTCCAGGCAATGCTGTATGTCGTCAGAAAAAGCATCTGCACTCATAGCTATGATTGGAACAGATAGGGCATTAGGATGATTCAGACCACGGATAGCTTTTGTGGCCTCATACCCCGTCATATGCGGCATACGGATATCCATAAGAATAGCATCATAATATCCCTCTGGTGAGCGTTGGAACTTGTCCAGACATATCTGGCCATCCTCTGCCCAATCCAGTTCCACGCTTAAATCGGACAGTAATTCTTTAGCAACCTCCCAGTTTAGTTCATTATCCTCGGCAAGCAGAATACGACATCCGGATAGATCGATATTGGGGTTCAATGTCTGATCATTTTCTGTTTCAGCGTCCATATACTGACGCAAAGCATGATACAGCGTGGATTTAAAAAGGGGTTTGGAAATAAAACCACTAATACCTGCTTCACGAGCCTCCGTTTCAAATTCACTCCAGTCATATGCAGAAATCAGCAAAATCGGCACTTCATCTCCTAAATTACGTCGGATTTCCTTTGCAACCTGAATCCCATTCATGCCTGGCAGTTTCCAGTCTAATAGAATGATTTGATAATCATCTCTTTTTTTATGGTGTTGAATTACCAGATTTATCGCTTTTTCTCCACTTAATGTCCATTCTGCTTTTATTCCGATAGATTTTAGCGTGTCCGTTGCTGTCTCACATAACAATTCGTCATCATCAACCACCAGCATATTCCACGAGGGAAGGACCATATCCATCTCCTCAGCAACCGCTTTTTCAAAATCAAAGCTGAGAAAGAACTCGGTGCCTTTATCAAGTTCACTTTTTATATCAATGGTTCCCTCCATCGCGTCCACAATGTACTTAGTTATCGCCATTCCCAAACCGGCACCCTCAGTTTTATGTATTCTGGCTCCATCCGCACGGCTATATGATTCATATATTTTTTTCAGGAAATCTGGCGACATACCAATTCCGTTATCCTTAACTTTGATATGAATTCGGACATAGTTTTCTCCTTTCGGAGATTTTTCTTCAGAGAGGGATAATTGTATCGAACCTCCCTCCGGTGTATACTTTGTTGCGTTCGATAAAAGGTTTAACAAAACCTGATTCAAGCGTACTCCATCGCACCACACATTTTCGGTTAAGATATTTTCAACATGTATATCAAAGGTTTGCTTTTTTGTCTTAACCTGTGGCTGCATAATATTAACGATTCCTTCAACAACTTCCTTTAATGAAATTTGTTCTGTTGTTAAAGTTAATTTCCCGCTTTCAATTTTAGACATATCCAAAACATCATTGATCAGCCCTAATAGATGTTTACTTGATAATGTAATTTTTCTAAGGCAGTTCTGTACCTGTTTTCGGTCATCTATGTGAGCTGTGGCAATTGCGGTCATGCCTACGATTGCATTCATGGGCGTACGGATATCGTGGCTCATATTTGCTAAAAATTCGCTTTTGGCTTTGTTCGCTTCAAGAGCCGACTGCCGGGCCTTCTCCAATTCATGCACCTGAGAACGGGTTATGGAGAAATACCGAAGAAAAATCAATGTTAGGATAATCAAAACAGAAGCACAAGACAATAATGTCATGAACATACGCTGGCTGCTCAGATTGTTTATGGAATCGTCCAATATACCATAAGGCATAACCGACACTAAATACCACTCAGAACAGGGTAATGATATACCGTATATTTGCCGTTCCTCACCATTCACTTCAAGTGTTGTGGTAAATTCTTTATGGTTTTTTAGTGCAGCACCAAATTCTTTAACTGAATTTTCTACAGATAACTCCTTGGCCGTAGAATCAAGCTGCTTTTGTAGTTGTTCAAAGAAATGACACAACTCCGTGTTAGAGTTCTGTATTACAAAACTACCGTCTGGCCTGATGATATGATAATACATTAACTGCCCGTCATCCGCTGAGAAAAGGAAGTCGGTAACATATTCCAGAGGGACAGCTGCGATCAGGCCCGTGCTCTTATCGCCATTGTTCATCGGATAAGCAGCGTCAACGCCAAACAATACCACCTCATTTCCAGAAGAATCAACACCTACAGCGACTCGTTGTTCTCCATGCAATAATGCTTCTACAAAAGGTTCTGGATTAAGTGGCTGTATGGATTCTCCATAAATTGTCTGAAACTCTCCCTCGACAGAACAAAGCGCTAAATAGTCAAATCCCCTAACCTGCGCCCTGAAGATGAGTTCCTCATATAGAGTCTCCTTATCCTGGTTATCTGCTGAAACAACAGAAATAACGCCGCTGACCTGATCAAAACGCAGTTTAATCACAGTTTCAAAGTGTCTGGACATCTCTTTATTCATTCCAGACATATAAATATTTCCAATTTCATAAACGGCATTTTTACTTTTTCGGTTCATATAGATTCCGAGCAGACTGAAAATAATAATACTAAATATTAATAGTCCAATGAAACTGTATATCAGAAAACGTGTTGTAGAATCCTTGGTTTTACTATTTCTCATTGATGTTATTCCTCCCTGGAATTCTTAAAATCTTTAATAACATTGATGGTTTCATAGTAATCCTTTGATAATTTCGGCATCATATCGACAGCCTTATTCCAATCGTTTTCTTTTAATGCGTTTGTTACCAAACTACTGCTTTCAAACAATCTGGTAAATGAAAGATTCTGACAAATTCCTTTGAGTGTATGAACGGCTCTTAGAGCCTCTTCATAGTCCTTATTCTCCATAGACGCTTCAAACAAATGAAAGCTTTTATCGTCCAGGAATTTATACATAAATTTCTGAACGATTTGCTCACGGCGCAGTCTACCCAGCACTTCATCAAAATCGCCGCCAAATTTTATATAACAATCTTTTAGATTCATAATCACAATTCCTCCTTTTTAAATGCCGTCTGCGCTGCCTACCATCTCGTTCAGAAAACAAATGGTCACCTGATTTTTTTGTTTTTTTGATTGATACATCATATTGTCTGCAACTTTGAACAGTTTTTTTGCGGTTCCGCTTCCATATGCTCCACCTATGCTTACAGACATATGTAGTTCTGGATGTCCATCAATTATCAGACCATCAACAGAATACCTGATCCTCTCCAGTTTTTTTTCAAATATCTCTTGAGGTATACCGAAAAAGATGATTACAAATTCATCGCCGCCATAACGGATAACTGCATCTGTTTTTCGCACACAGGATAAAACAGTTTGTGCAATGCTCTGCAATACGATATCGCCTACATCGTGGCCATAATTATCATTGATGTACTTAAAATTATCTACATCTATTACGACCATTGCCTGAATATCATCTGCGCCTTGAAAATGCTCGTCATAATAGCGGCGATTGTAAATACTGGTTAAGGAATCAATATATAATAACTGCAGTTGCTGCTGTTTGCGAGACAAGACGGTGTATTTTTCATAGGAAAACAGCCTATCGTAGTCTATTTTATTTCTTATATCCTGAATATTTTTAGTTTCTTGTTCCTGGGAGGCATCCATTAGCTCGTTTTCAAGTGTATCTGCAATTTCTTGCAGGCACAGTAAAAGGGTAGGATTAAATGCACCACATTGTCCTTCTGAAATCATTTTCAAAGCTTCTTCATGTGGATAAGCTTTCTTATAGCATCGCTCACTGGTCAAGGCATCGTATACATCGGCCAGCGCAACCGCTTGAGCGGCTATGGGAATTTCGTCTCCCTTTAATCCATCCGGGTAACCATTGCCATCATACCTTTCGTGGTGCCATCGGCAGATCTCAGAAGCCACTTTGACAAGCGGAGCTTCCTGCTGCTCTATGGGCAGGTCTAACAGCATGTTAGCACCGATCACTGAGTGCTTTTTTATCACTTCAAATTCCTCTGCCGTAAGTCGGCTGGGTTTATTTAATATTGCATCTGAAATTGAGATTTTCCCAATATCATGCAGCGCAGAAGCAGTGCTGATCAAAGAAATATCTGCTTTAGACAAAGGATATTGATCTGTCAGCTGAACCAACTGCTTCAGCAAATATTTTGTAATCGTATTAACATGCAGTATATGTAGGCTGCTCTCTCCATTACGAAATTCCACAATATGAGACAGAATTGAGATCATCAGCTTATTATTCTTTTCCTGCTCGTGAAATTGTTCTGCAATAATTTTTTCAAGGCGCTGCTGCCTTGCGTATAAAAACATCGTATTAGAAATTCGACGCTGGACAATGGTTGAATCAAAAGGCCGGCTGATATAGTCAAAGGCCCCCAAGTCATAGGCCCTCTTTATATTAGCAGGAGTGTCATCAGCAGAAATCATAATAACAGCGAAGGTGTCATTCCAATGGTATTTGTTTATGCAAGCTAATACTTCAAATCCGTCCATTTCAGGCATCATAATATCCAGAAGCAGAAGGGAGAAATCAGCCCTTTGCTTTGAAAGGAGAGAAATTGCTTCTACACCATTCTCAGCCTCAACCACATCATATCGCTCTTCCAAAATATCTACTAAAAGAGCCCGATTTATTTCTGAATCGTCCACAATTAAAATTTTTTGTTTATCCATGATACTTAACGCTTTCCTAATAATTTTGCATTTTTATTATAAATGTTATCCTTACATACTGGCAATATCCATATTGGTAAGGTGTACAAATAGGTAAGCGCTTTTTATACTGACAAAATAGACTCACCATGATATAATCAGACAGATAGGAGGCGAGTTATGAAACCACAAGAGACAAAATTTGAATTTGTATATAATGAAATTAAGCAGTGTATTTTAGATGGACAGATACCTCATGGAAATGCTTTGCCATCTTCAAGGATGTATTGCGAACAATTCCATGTTAGCAGGTATACGATTAACCGTGTTTTCGATGCATTGAGGGCGGAAGGACTGGTTGATATCCGGCCTCGCCTTGCGCCGATTGTTGTTTCAACAAAAGATACCTGTAATTCATCAAGCACTGTTCTTGAGATTCTAAAACAAAAGGAATGTATTTTACAGGTATATCAAACTTTTGCTCTAATACTGCCTTCACTTTTGGTTTTTTCCTTACAGGGATGTGATGTGGAGGTACTGCCTTACTATAAACAGGCTGTGAAAGCATTGCGTTTAGGATATACTGCTGGTGGATGGCGTCCTCCCTCTAAATTAGGATATGAGATATTAAGAATAGGCGGTAATTCCCTATTCAGCGAACTCTACTCTACGTTTGGCCTTTATAATAAACTTACATTTTTTACAGAAGAGTGTACTTATTTCTCTAAGCATTTTTCACAGGAAGCGGTATCTGTAGCCAATGTCATTCCAGATGTCTTAAAAGGCGATGATCCACACATAAAGTACAACTTGCTCTCAAATATGTATCAGAAACTTACGGAATTCATTGAAAATACCTTAAATTATCTGTCAGAGGCCACCCCAAAATGTCATTCACAAACTGGTTTGAGGTTTTCATGGAACCCCATGCGTGGTCAGGATTATTGTTACTCAAAAATTGTTGATGACTTGAATTTAAAAATCGGTCTTGGAGAGTATTCTGTTGGAATGTTTCTACCATATGAAAAGCAACTGGCCAACCAGTATGAGGTCTCTATATCGACGGTCAGAAAGGCATTATCAGAACTCGAGCAAAGAGGTTTCGTAAAGACATTAAATGGGAAAGGCACTATAGTGATAGAACCAGATGATACGAAACTTCATCAGCTGGCTCTTAATTCCGGATATTTAGAAAAATCACTACGTTACCTTCACGCCCTGCAGCTAATGGTGCTAATCATTCGACCGGCCGCTTTAGCTGCAGCTCCACAGTTTACTAAAGAAGAACTGGACGAGTTGGCAGATAGATTTACCTCTTTTGACTCTATTTATTTGTCGGATATTTTGAAAGCCATAATGAGAAATACCACGTTAGAACCTTTATATATTATATTGTCTGAAACCAATCATCTTCTTGAATGGGGACACCATTTTGCTTATTATCCGTCCAAGAAACATACACTTTCACATCTCAACAAGCAAGTCATTCTTGCGCTTCAACAGTTAAGGGAAGGTAATGCAGACGCCTTTGCGGATAGCATAGCAGATTGTTATCGTTACAATTTGAGTCGTATGAAGAAGCATATGGTAGAAAAGTATAAATTTTATCATGTAGTTAATATTCGGGTTCCAGAAAAATATTAGTTAGCAAGCAATGGAAAAGGATATTCTTTTCCGCTTGTTGGGGAGTTCCCCAAGCCCCCGGCCCAACACAGAAGTGTGTGGGCAGAACACCATGCAGAGCATGGTGGCTGCCGCGCCCTGGCGGACGCTTAAAGGTCAAGGACATAGCAAAAGCCGAGAACGGTGTCAAGGGTAAAATGAACGCGCCACGGCGCGCCCCTGACACCATTCCCGGCTTTTGCTTTTAGGTAGACAAGGCGGTAAAACCACAGTGCGGCTCTACCGGTCCTGCTTCTGATTTTTCTCTTTTTCCTGTTCGTAGTCCTGTACCTCTCAATACGCAGAAGTGCGTCTACACTTGCCTTGACTATCTGCAATTCCAGGCTCTCTTTTCGTAAGCGTTTAAATCCTCATAAGCCGTTTTCTTCTTTGCAAGCAAATCAGCATATTCCGCCTTCAAAATTTTGACCGTGGGCAGTTTCTTTGTGCCTAAATCGTTAAAGGCCCGTTTGGCTGATTCATGCAACAGCAGATCCGCTTCATGGACAGAACGAAACGCCGCCTTTTCCCTGAGGCTGGCCTTGCTGCCGGATAGATAGATGGATGGGTATCATTCAATTCAGTATTATTCTTATCAGTATTGATTGACTTCCTACCTCCGAATGAAGTTCTTGACATAGATTTTGGTGGGGCGGCCCTGGTCCTGCTTCTGTGAAGTAGATGAAGACCCGGTTTTGTTTGTCCAGCCAGCCGTTGCGTACGGAAAGCCCCATACGGTCCAACATCAAGCCATATAGAATTTTCGCGTCGCCAGTTGTCTGTTTGAAACCGGGGGTGGTGAACAACACCTTGGGAATCGGGTAAAAGGTATATTGCTCTGCCTCGGTGCCATAGAAGTATTCCAATGCGCCCGGCTCGGCCATGTTTCCGCCCCCTTTTCGTGCATGTTGCCTTAAACCCTTGCCCGTTTAGCCGTCTGCCTTATTATTTTTTTAGTTCCCTTAATCGGCACCAGCTAATATGCCACGCGGTTTTTTTCTCTGTTATTTGACCGGACCGAACTCCATTGCCTTTTTTTGAAGGTATAAGATCCTGTCAAATTTGGCGGCAGGAGGCACTGTGTCCGCAACGGATAGTATGAGGTGGTCCCCTCTTCCCAGGTTCTCGAACTTTTCTTCCACAAACCGTTTGAAAGTCAGGTCATTCATAGAATCCTCCAGCACGGAAATGGAAGGGATGCCGCCCCAGACTGTACAGGTATGGCCGAACATACGCCGTGTGTCCTCCAGGGAAATTTTGGTCATGGGAGCAGGACAGATGGAATCAGCAATGTCAAATCCTGATCTCAGGTAAAGCTCCATAAGCCCTGTATTTTCACCATCCGTGTGGGTGGCCAGGAATTTGCCGCGGGCGTGTGCCCTGTCGGACTGTTCCTTTAAGGCGGGCATGATATATTCTTCAAACATAGACGGCGCAGTAAATGAGGTATCATAATTGGCGCCGGAGAGTATTACCTCAGCGGGACTGTTTAATGCGGCATCGAAGAGCTTGCTGCAAAAAGGCGTGATCTGCTCTATGAATTCGTTCATCTCATCCGGATTGTCATATTGTTCATAATAATAGGTATCAAATGCCATCAGCTCTTTGATCAGGTAATGTCCGGGAGATGCCCACATGGCAGACAATGCCACGGCAACACCCCGGTCTCCGATGAAATCCCGCTGGAAATGAGTATAATTGTCATAGTCAGGAATCACTTCCATGTTGTCAAAAATATATTTCATGGCAGGATAATCATCCTTGGATTTAATGGCGTGTTCTTTTATAACATACAGAGTTATGCCGTTTCTTTTCATGTCCTGGCTGTGGACTACAGTGGTGGTAATGTCTCCCTTGGGCGTTTTGTATTTTACTTTGAGAATACCGTCACCGCTGCGCTCATACGTACGTTTTACATTGTGGAGCTTTATCCGGTAAGGATGTTTTTTTAAGTGGTAGATTCCAAGTCCCACATCCAGATCCCCCTGCTCCGGGTCTGTAAAATCTTTAAAATCAGGAATAATGGCATGATAGCCAAACCCCAGATCATCCACCATCTCCCTCAGGGTTGCATGCTGATAAGGCGCGGGAAGAGTACCGTTTCCGGCATTTGCATTGTACCAGATATCCAGACGTGGAATGAAAGGCAGAGTATCCGTTGGCTGCCCGTTCAGCGCAGCCAGTATCCGTTCTTTTGGTGTCATAAAATCCTCCTTTACTTTTATCCACTGCGGGGTAGATGGATATTCGTGCTTGATTTTTGTTGAGTATAGCATAAAAAAATAAGGTTTCCCATGGGACAGGAAAACAAAAAAGGCGCAGGAAATTGTGTCGTGAAAACACAAAGACATACCAAAATATTCCAGAAAACTTTTGGCTATGGACAAGATATTTTCGGGATGTTATCATGAAATACAAATGAATTCTGGTAACTATACAGTAGGTCTGCGCATTTAAATTTCGGGCAGCGGCCTGTCTCTTTTGCAGACGGGAATCTTTTTTGAGATTGGAATTGGAAACAGATAGAATGGAGGGATTGGATTGCTGGATAATTTTTTGGCGGAAAAATTTATTAAAAAAGCGGGAGAGTCTACGGAATACAATATCAATATCATGGACGAAAAAGGGGTGATCATAGCCAGCAAAGACGCAGAGCGGATCGGCAATTTTCACGAGGTGGCATATTGGATCATTCATGGTGACGAGGAGATCATTGATGTCCCGGACGGAGGAAAATACCTGGGGGTAAAGCCAGGCGTAATGCTGCCCATCGAGCACAGGGGAAAGAGAACAGGAGCCATAGGTGTGACCGGCGAGCCGGATGAGGTGCGGGATATTGCAAAGGTGATGAAATTTGCCATTGAGACCATGTATGAATTTGAGTCACAGCATGAGATGAACGCAAAGCGAAAGAGCATGAAGGACAGGTTTATTTACGGCATTTTGTCAAATGAGGTTGCTGATGTTGAAAAATTAAGGGAGGATGCAGAGACACTGGGATGGGAGGAATCCTACGTACGGCTGCCGGTCCTTCTTTTTTTGGATGAGATGGCAGATATGCCCACAGTGCTGAGAAAGCTGAAGGAGAGCGCATTGTACAGTCATCAGGATATTATATCTGTTGTGCAGGATAAAAATGTGATCATTTTCAAAAGCTTTAAGCCGGATCCCGCCAGTCTCTGCCAGTACAAAGAGATCATTGCGGAATCGGTTGCCTCCTGCAAAAATTACCTGGATATGGCAGGGGCTAAATACCAGTTTCTTGCTGGGACTTTTCAGAACCGCTTTGAAAAATACAGGATCGGTTATCAGCACTGTATCTGGATGAGGGACCGTGTGAAAGGACAGATCGGCTTTTTCTATGAACACGTGAGCGAGTATATAAAATCACTGATCGCTATGGTGGAATACCGGGATATTTACGGGGTTTATGAACAGCTCCTGGATGATAAGGGCAGGGAGAACATACTGGATGTGGTGGAATCCCTGCAGAAAAACAACTATAATTTCAATGCCAGCAGCAAAGAACTTTATATACATAAAAATACGCTGGTATTCCGCTTTAACAAGATAAGGGAACTTCTGGGAGTAAATCCCATGCAGCAGGTGGCAGACCGGGAATTCCTGGAATATCTCCATTATTTTATCAAAAATAACAGAGCGTAGCAGTCTGTAAGATCCGTTGTCCCATTTGTTTCCGGAATCCAGGCAGCACAGTGCGGTAATTATGCTGATAACACAAAAATCAAATATATTTTTATGCTGTGGTGTTATGGTAAAGAAATTAGCGATAATGTACAATAACTTTAAAAGAATTACCTGTAAACTGAGTGAAATCACTGAAAATTTCTGCTTTATGCGGGGTGCAGAAACAGATAATCAGACAAGGGCAGGAACGGGTAACTGAGAGCTAAGAAAATCTAAAAGGATAAGGTAAATCTAAAATGGAGGGAAGCAAATGAAAAGAAAACTGGTTTGTATGTGTTTCAGTATGGCTGTGTTTGGCATGGTGCTGTCAGGCTGCGGGGAAGGGAAAAACGGGAAAGATAACGGGGACAGCGGACAGTCAGAGGTGGATGTGGAATCCTATGATTTCAGTCAGGATAAATCCTTTGACATTACAGCCGGGGGAATCCAGGCGGCAGAGGACACAGTCACTCTGGCAATGCAGAAAATGGCGGATGAGGTAAAAGAAAAATCCGGCGGCACGATCACCATCACCGTGTCCCCGGCGGCGCAGCTTGGGGATGCTACCAGTCAGATGGAGGCAGTATCTCTGGGAACCCAGGAGATGTTCGTGGATGCCGGATCCTGGCTCTCTACATTTGTAGATGACGCGCAGGTGACCTCCATGTTTTTCCTGTTTAAGGATGAAGATCATTACAGAAAATTCCTGGAGAGCGATATCAATGCGGATATGGAGCAGCAGCTCATTGACCAGCAGGGAATCCGCGTGGTGGCCAATAACTGGCTCAGATCTCCCAGATCTATTTCCTGTTCCAAAGAAATTCAGTCACTGGGAGATTTAAAAGGCCTGAAGATGCGTGTGCCGGACATCAAGTCTTATATGGAATCTGCCACCGCGCTTGGACTGGGAACCGCACAGGTAGCCTGGGGGGAGACCTACCTTGCTCTTCAGCAGGGCGTTGTGGACGCATGTGAATCTCCTCTGGATTCCATTTACACCATGAAATTCTATGAACCTACAAAACAGGTCACCCTGACAGAACATATCCGTGACAACGCGGCAGTTTATATGAATGATGCCCTGTATGGAGAGCTTAGCAGTGCGCAGAAAAAAGTGCTGACAGAAGCTGCCAATGATGCAGGAGACTGGTATACGGGTGAAGTGAAAAAGGTATCCGAGGAATACAAAAAGACAATGGAATCCGAGGGGACCAATTTCACCACTCCTTCAGAGGAAGCCATACAGGAAATGTCTGATGTGATCGCTGACAAAGCCGCAGAACTGGAGGAAAAAGGCGCCTGGAAAAAGGGACTTTTTGAAGATATAAAAGCGCTTGCTGAGTGATCAACTGAACGCGGATGTGCTGCCGCGGCCATGGGGCTGCGGCAGTCTGATATTTGGGAGGTGGTAAGCTATGAAATTTGTGAAAAAATTTATAAAAATCGGCGGTACGGTCCAGTGGTATATGGGGGTTGTCTGTATGCTGGTGATCATGATCTCTGTGACAGCGGGGGTTATCTGCAGAAAATTTTTCAACAGCCCGTTAAACTGGGTGGAAGAGTTATGTACTTTTCTCTTTATCTATCTGGCCTTTTGCGGGGCCAGTGTGGCGGCTATGAACAAGAAGCATGTGAGTGCGGATTTTCTGACGACAAAGTTATCACCAAAAGCCAATAAGATTTTACTGATATGCCAGAGAGCTTTGATGATTCTGTTGTTGGCGGTCATGTTTTTTGGAGCCATTATCTTACAGCCGAAAATGATGGGGCACTCCAGCACCAACCTGGATCTGCCTAAAAATCTCTATTATATACCCATACTGTTCAGCTCTTTTTATATGGTTTGTGTCTATACAGTGGAATTGATCGAGATGGTAAAGGGCACCTACACAACGGAAACAGGCTGAGAGAGGAGAGAAAAAAATGGGACTAAACATAACGATACTGCTTCTTACATTTTTGATTTTACTTTTTATTGGAATGCCTATAGCTTTTGCATTAGGGCTGCCCGGGCTTGTATATCTTCTGATGCAGAGGGGATCTGTCTCCATTGTCAATCTTCCCCATTCTATGACAACACCCCTGTTTTCCTATGTGCTGATTGCGCTTCCGGCTTTTCTTCTTTCAGGCCGGATGATGAATTCCGCCGGAGTGACAACACGTCTCTTTGACGCGGCCCTTGCCATTGTGGGAAGATTTAAAGGCGGACTCGCCTATGCCAATGTTGTGGCAAGCATGATGTTTGCCTCCATGTCCGGAACGGCAGTGGGAGATACCGGCGGTCTGGGAGCTATTGAGATGAAAATGATGAACAAGGCTGGATATAAGAAATCTTTTTCTGCCGGTATCACAGCCTCATCCAGTGTGATAGGGCCGCTGATCCCTCCCTCTGTCGCCATGGTGGTTCTGGGCGCTTCAGCGGGAATCTCAACAGGTAAATTATTTTTGGGAGGCCTCATACCGGGCATTATCATGGGACTGGCTCTGATGGTCTCCATCTTTGTTCAGTCAAGGACAACTAAAGAGGGGAAAAACTGGCCGGTTACCAAAATTCCGGCAAAAGAAATCCCCATCAAACTGCTGAAAGCAGTTCCGGCACTGATGTCGCCGGTCATCATTATCGGAGGTATCACCACAGGCATATTTACACCCACAGAGGCGGCGATCGTGGCTATCGACTATTCTATTATTCTGGGGATCATCTATAAAGAGCTGACATTCAAAAGCTTTATGCAGGCGCTGAAGGACGCGGTGGAGACATCGGGAACCTTTATGCTGATCATTGCAATTGCAGGATTTTTCACATGGATCATCACCAAAGAAGGGCTTGCCACGGTGTTGCAAAATATGTTGTCTCCGCTGTATTCGGCAGGGCCGGTGTTCGTTCTGCTTGTATTGGCTGTCATACTGGTTATCGTTGGGTGTTTCATGGACACTACAGCCGCCATTTTGCTGATCACGCCTATTTTTATGCCGATCATCAATAATCTGGGATTGGACCAGGTACATTTTGGCGTGATGATGACAGTTGCCCTGATTTCGGGCATTGTCACACCGCCTTTTGGAATATGTCTGTTTGTCATGTCAGATGTGTCAGGACTGCCGGTATCTTCAGTGACGAAAGAGTGCGCCAAATATCTTCCGGCCATGTTCCTTGTCCTACTGCTGATTATATTCTGTCCGGCTTTGTCCACATGGCTGCCGAATCTGTTTTATTCCTGATATTTATTTTTCCTGACGTTTATTTTAAATGCGTCTGCTGTCTGGTATCCAACATGGTATCAGGCAGCATTTTTTTGCGCAGCATAAGTCCGGCAGATATCCCCGTGAGGGGATGCTCTTGCCAGAGCTTATGCAGTAATGATATACTCAAGACAGTATTTTGATCACAGGAATCTAAATCAGTATTGGGGGATAAAAACAATGATATTATCAGGAAAAGAAATCAGGAAACACATGGGCAGGGAAATTATAATTGAACCCTTTGATGAAAAAAGGATCAATCCCAACAGCTATAATCTTTCACTGGCAGATGAGCTTCTGGTGTACGATACACCGGTTCTGGATATGAAGAAACCCAATCCGGTTAAAAAGCTGACCATTCCCGAGGAGGGGCTGGTTCTGGAGCCGAACAAGTTGTATCTTGGCAGAACGCAGGAATATACCAGGACAGATTATTATGTGCCTATGCTGGAAGGCCGTTCTTCCACAGGCAGGCTGGGGCTTTTCATCCATGTGAGTGCGGGATTTGGGGATATCGGCTTTGCGGGACATTGGACTTTGGAGATATTCTGCATCCATCCGGTGAAGATATACCCCAATGTGGAGGTGTGTCAGATCTATTACCATGACATTGACGGCGAATATGACCTCTATAAGAGCGGCAAATACCAGAATAACACAGGGGTGGAGGTCAGCAAAATGTATCAGGATTTTGAAAAATAACAGGATTTAAGGAGAAGGATATGATAGAAAAAGCGATTTTGGATCAGGTTGGGAAATATTTTGATAAGGCCAGGATGCTTGCGGATCATCTGACAGAACACCCAGAGATCAGCGGGGAGGAAAAGGAGTCCTGTAGGTATATCACAAGGTTTCTAAAAGAAATGGGATATGAGATAACGTCGCCGTATGCGGGGATGCCCCACTCGTTTCTGGCTGTAGACAAGGCAAAAAAGGATTTTACGGGACCAAAAGCAGCATTTTTGTGTGAGTATGACGCTCTGCCTGAGGTGGGACACGCATGCGGGCACTCTTATAGCTGTGCCATCAGCATACTGGGAGCACTTGCTCTGCGGGAGGCATATCCCGACTTGCCGATGCGGATCGATCTCATAGGCACGCCGGGGGAGGAGTTTGTAGGCGGAAAATGTTATATGACCGGGAACGGAGGCTTTGACGGCTACGAGTATGCGGCCATGGTACATCTGAACAATGAGAATGTCACTTATTTTCAGGTACTGGCATCCAATGACAGATATTTTACATTCCACGGAAAAGCCGCCCATGCCTCCGCCTGTCCAGAGGAGGGCCTGAACGCGCTGAACGCGGCCCGCCTCTTTATGGAGGCTATGGATATGTGGCGCCAGCACATTACAAAGGACTGTCAGTTCCACGGCATTGTGGCAAAGGGGGGAGCATCTCCCAATATTGTTCCGGATGAGGTGTGTCTGGATTATTATTACCGGGCTGCCACTGTGGAGAATTTGTGGAAACTCAACAAGATATCCGAAACCTGTGCAGAGGGAGCAGCTATGGCTGCTGGAACTACGGTGGAATGGTGCCAGCGGTATCCTGATTACGGGGAAATCTTCTGGAACGATCATATGGATGGCATAATGCGGGAACTGTTTCTGGATACGGGAAGAAAGACGGTGAGATCCAAGGGGCCGGGCGGCTCCACGGACCTGGGCAATGTGAATATGAAAATACCGGTCTTTCACCCCATGATAGACATTACAGGGGGAAAGAAAGAGATTGTGATCCACGACAGGGAATTTGAGCGGCTTCTGCATACAGAGGCGGCAGGAACGGTATTAAGAGATGGGGCGGAAATCATTGCGGGTCTGGGCTATAAGCTGGCGGCAGAGCCGAAAGTGATGGCACGGATAAAAGAGGACCATAAAAAATACAGGAAATTGTAAAAACAGCATTTTATATCTGGTGATTTTTTTCTTTTCTGTGATAAGATGGCTGATTATTATAGATTGATGCGGATTTATTTAAGATATTTTTCTGAACAGCCCTGATATAATAAAGGACAGTAACAGGTATGAGCAAATGTATATCAGGGAGGAAAAAGAATGAAAAAGAAAATTGCGGCATCTGTAGTGATCGTATCTATGGTAATGTCTCTTTGTGCGGGCTGTTCAGGCAAAGACGAGCCGTCTGCGGCGAAAGATAAGGGAAAAGAAGAAATCGTGTATTGGAATATCGGAACAGAAAATCCGGATAAAGACATACTCAAATATGCTGTGGATAAGTTCAATGAGAAAACAGACAGCGGATATCATGTCACCAGTGAGGCGATCCAGAATGATACATACAAAGAAAAACTTGTGATCTCCATGAGCGCGGATGAATGTCCCGATGTATATGTCACCTGGGTGGGCGGCCCTATGAAGGAATACATTGAGGCAGGCTACGCACAGCCGATCCAGGATCTTATGGACGCAAGTCCTGTAAAAGACAGGATCATTGACAGCGCCATTGAACAGTCCAGTTATAACGGAGAATTATATGCTTTTCCGTTTATGCAGCTGACCATCAGCGGTGTATTTTATAACAAAGAGATATTTGAACAATACAACCTGGAGGTTCCCCAGACCGTTTCCCAGCTTGAGCAGGTATGTGACACTCTGGTTGAAAATGGAATCACCCCATTCGCGCTGGCGAATGCGTCAAAATGGACAGGTTCCATGTATTTTATGAGCCTGGCAACGAGAAAAGGCGGTCTGGAGCCTATTCAGAAGGCAGTTGACGGAAGCGGTACTTTTGAGGATGAAAGTTTTGAGTACGCGGGAGAAAAGATTCAGGAATGGGTTAAAAAGGGATATTTTCCGGAGGGTGTGAATAGTCTCAGCGAGGATGACGGGCAGGCAAAGCAATTGCTCTATCAGGAGTCAGCAGCTATGTTCCTGGGTGGTTCCTGGAATACGGGAACATTCAAGAGTGATAATGAGGAATTTTATAAGAAAATAGGATGGTTTTCCTTCCCGGCTGTGGATGGTTCTGACGCGGATGCCTCCATACAGATCGGCACCAGCGGTTATTTTGTGTCATTTAATTGTGAAGACGAAAAGTTAAAAGCTGCCTTTGAAATGTGTGAATATTATTATGATGATGAGATAATTGAAAAGATGGTGGAAGAAAACAAAATACCGCCGGTTAAGAATGCAGGGGAACTTATAAAGGATCCTGTGGTAAAACAAATTCTGGAAGCAGCCAACAAAGCAAGCAATATGCAGATTTTCTATGACCAGTATATGCCGCCCACAGTGGCAGAGGTGCACAAGGATACCTGTCAGCAAATCTTCGGTCTGGCTGTTACACCACAGGAGGCAAATGCCACACTGCAGGAGGCTATGCAGACATATCTGAAGGAAAATAAAGAAGAGTAAAAGAGAATAAGAAGAAAAGGGCATGGGGAATCTCATGCCTTTTTCGGCGTAAACACGTACAGATGAGGAAGAAAATGAGAAGAATGATAAAAAAATACATGTCGTATAATTTTGATAAGAAAATAAAAATCTTCATATCACTGGCTATTACAGTTACCACGTTGTGCGTACTGGGGATATCCACTTTTTCTTCTATAAAAATCGTTACGGAAAAATCAGGTTCTTTGGCGGAGATACAGATGGAAACCCTGGCAAATGATTATCAGATGAGTCTTTCCGGATATTATGATATGGCAAAAGGACTTATGATGGATGAACAGGTAAAATCATTTCTCAAGCAGAAAGACAGGACAGCGCCGGAGCTTCTGGAACAGGTCAGACAGACCATCCACAATAATATGAACGTACAGTCCAATATTAATTTCATGGCGATCATAAATGTGAGGACACAGGAGTACGCATATAAAGGAAAGACATCACTGGAATACGCCGGATTAGAAAGAAAGATCCGGGAAGACTATCAGGCAGGCACGCTGGCAAAAAAAGGAGATGTGATCCTGAGCTACGCAGACCGGTACAATGGCAGGGAAGAGTATTCCATGACTTTATATTCCCCCCTTTACGATGTAAACCATGTAAAAAATCTATTGGGTATGGTTTGCATCAACATCAGGGGAAATCTTCTGGAGCGTATGGCAGATACCGATCACGCGCAGATGCCTCTGGAAATCATGATGGTTCACAGCAGCGGCGAAATCTTCTCCGCCGGTGATAAATCTCTGCTGGGCACGGGATTTGCCTTTATGGAGGAGCTTCAGGGAGAAAAAGGGGAGTTTAAAAAAGACAAGTCTCTGTTTGTGTACCGGAAAATGGGCATATGGAATTATTATCTTGTGGGGAGGATCCCTTATAAAGCCTTATACAACGACAGTCTCAAAACAGTGGCTCTTTTGTGTGTATGTATTGTACTGATGGTCATAGCCGGCATAGCGGCAGGCAGCCGTCTGGTCCACTATTCCTATAGAGTAGTGGAAAAGGTGGTGAACGGTATGAGACGTGTTTCTGAAGGGGATTTGGAACATAGGATAACCCTTGACAATACAGGCGAGGATTTTAAGCAGATGGAGCAGGGCTTCAACTATATGATGGACCAGATGACAGAGCTTGTGGACCGGGTAAAGTTTGAGCAGCACCAGGCTGAGCAAATTCGCTTTAATGCCCTTCAGGATCAGATAAAACCGCATTTTTTGTATAATACACTGGAATGTATCCACTGGCAGGCCACATCCAGGGGGGATGAACAGGTTTCTACTATGGTAAAAGCCTTAGCCAACTATTACAGGCTCTGTCTCAGCAAAGGCAGGGATATCATACCTCTGAAACAGGAAATTGCTCATATTGAGAGTTATCTGACGATCCAGAATTTGAGATATGGTTCGATAATTGAGAGTGAGTTCAGGATAGCGCCGGAAATGTATTCCCTTCAGATACCAAAACTGACTCTGCAGCCTCTCGTGGAAAATGCCATATATCACGGAATCAGGATAGAAGATGAGACGAGAGGCAAGTTAGTGATAGGTGCGGAAGTAAAAGGGGAGAGCGCCGTGATATCTGTCTCAGACAGCGGTATCGGCATGACAGAAGAGGAGATCGACAGGATAAACGCGTCCATATCAGAGTATGATGAGAACTTTGGATATGGCGTCCGCAATGTACATAAGAGAATCGAACTGCTTTTTGGAAAAGGATATGGACTGTATTATAAAATGAATAAAGAGGGAGGGGTTACGGTGGAGATTACTCTTCCTGCGGGAAAGCAAAAAACAGAGGGAGAAGATCATGTATAAAGCAATCGTTGTAGATGATGAGAAGATGATACGTGAAGGGATACGAGATACGATCCGATGGGAGCAGGTTGGAATCGGAGAGGTCTATACAGCGTCCAGCGGCAGGAAGGCATTGGAAATTATTGCCGAAAAACAGCCTGAAATCATGATAACGGATATCAATATGAGACGGATGACAGGGATCGAGCTGATAGAGCAGGTCAGGGAGATCCTGCCGGAAATGAAGGTACTGGTGCTTACCGGATACGATGACTTTGAGTATGCCAGAACATGTCTCAGACTGAAGGTCCAAGAGTTCCTTTTAAAACCCGTAGACGAGAAGACCCTTGAGAAGGAAATCCGTAAACTGACAGAACAACTGGAAGGAGAGAAGCGAAAACAGAAGGAGCAGGAAGCAGTCCTGCGCACTGCCGGAAGCCGTCAGCAGGAAATCCTGGAGAACATCATGAGAGGCCTGATCTATGACCAGAATGCAAAAGATCTGGTATCCGCAGCAGGAGCCTATGGCATTGAGAGCGGCAAGACCATGCAGTTGGTGATCCTCATATGTGAAATACAGGATGAGGAAAAAGACGGTATTGCCGAAGGACTTTTAAATATGACGATCCGCAATATCTGTATGGGACTTCTCGACGCGCATCAGGAAGGAATCACGTTTTTCGACAGGCAGGACAGGGCACTTCTTTTGCTGTTCGGAGATAACAGCAATATGGAGGCCGTGGAAAAAACGGAGGAGATCGTCAATGTACTGCGGGAAGAACTGGACATTCGTGTGAAGGCTGTCCTGGGGAGTGTTGTAACAGAGCCGGAGGAGCTTTGTATTTCCTACAACAGTGCGCAATATCTCATAGAGTCATCCATGCCGCTTCAGCAGGTCACCCAGACAGTCAAAGCAAAAAACAGACGCCGGCTTTTCATGGATACTTTTACAGAGTTAAAAAACAGGATGCTTGTTGAATTGGGAAATGTGGAAGAGGCAGCCCGTATCATGGATATCTTTGAAATTGCTTCGGATTCTTATAATGTGTCTGACTCGGTAGTGCGCAGATGCTGTTTTGAATTGGTATCCACCCTGTATTTTGCAGTTGTCAGTAATTGCGGGGAGGAGAAGAAGGGAAATTTGGATTCTTTTTCTTATATGATCCTCCATAGCCAGAGAAAAGAGATTTTTTCTTATACAAAAGATTATATTGAAAAATTATTCTATCAGGAGGAGGGCGGCCACCAGATTGTGAGAAAAGTGGAAACCTACATCAAGAACCATCTGGAGGAAGAGCTGTCAGTGGGTGGTTTAGCTGCGCAGGTATATCTTTCACCAAATTATTTTTCAAAGCTCTTTAAAAAATTTACAGGGAAAGGATGTAATGAGTATATAGTGTTCTGCCGCATGGAGAAAGCAAAACAGCTCTTGGAGAGCACAGATCTGAAAGCGGGGGAAATTGGGCAGGCTGTGGGATACCATGAAATCAATTATTTCTCTCTGGCATTTAAAAAACAGACGGGCCTGTCGCCTATAAAATACAGAGAGAAGTCCAGGGCGGTTTAGAGAGACTACACTTACCGTCCTATGCTGGAGCTCCAGGCAAAGAGCCGGGAGAGGATTTTGGAGAAGGTGTGATATTGTGACATAAGGAGATATAAGGAGGAATATGGAGGAAACGGTCTGATCAATACAGTACCCTTCCTCTGAAATTCCGGTGAAGATATCCGAAATTTCCATGCTTTGCGGCTGCCAGATATTAGAGATGGAAGAAAAAGAGATTTTTGTATTTTTTTGAAAAAAAGGTATTGACATTTGACACAATTTAAGGTTATAATAGCAAAGCAGTCAAGCGATGGCAAAGACTGTAAAACAAAATGGGATCTTAGCTCAGCTGGGAGAGCATCTGCCTTACAAGCAGAGGGTCATAGG
>ERZ894236.502-NODE-502-length-46179-cov-11.5043_pt1 | contig 46179 bp, 42 predicted proteins | sample MGYA00380297_ERZ894236 | MGnify/ENA primary metagenome ERZ894236 (study PRJEB32331, sample SAMN06328420) | human gut metagenome | biome: human gut microbiome; feature: stool | host: Homo sapiens | collected 2014-08-04 ... | reverse complement strand
TTATCCTACATCAGGGGGGATTTTGTCTATTGTCCTGTTTTACTGGTTCTGTTCATTCACTGCGGGCAGGGGCTTTTTGCATATAGAAACCGTCCCGCTTCTGTGATAACCCACAAAAGTGTATATTTTCGTTGTAATCCCCCGTGATGTGGTATAAATGAAGCAAGCTGCGGCGTAAAAGAGGGGCGAGCATAAAACACACAGCGAATCCGAAAGTCCCGCTTATAAAGCGTCACACGGTAAGCGGCTTCCTGTTCACGATTACTGCGGTCAACTTCGTTTATGTAATCAACAATGTCCATGAAAACCGCCTGTCCATGCTCAAAAACAAACAAATTTCGATTACAAATCCGCCATTTTTCAATAATCGGTAGAATATCCCCGAAACGCTTGACTTTTCGTCCTAAATTGCTTATGCTATATCCTGTTGCTGTACGCCCATTTGTGCAGCACGGTCAGTCGTGACATCCTGACCTTAAACAAAACTAGCGCGGCCGGGGCGGCTCCCGGACCGCGGAAAGGAATGCTGAAATGAATAAGAAAACCTCAAAAGTCCGCTTTCTGGCGCTCAGCGCCGTGATTGCGGCGCTGTATGCTGTCCTCACTTACGCCGCTGCCGCCATGAATCTGGCGTTTGGCGCGGTGCAGTTCCGCTTTTCGGAAGCCTTAACGGTGCTCCCGGCCTTTACGCCGGCCGCCATTCCCGGGCTTGCCGTCGGCTGCCTCATCTCGAACCTTGCAAGTCCGCTCGGCGTCGTAGACTGGGTGTTCGGCACGCTTGCAACGCTGCTCGCGGGCATTTTTTCTTACCTTGTACGCAACATTCGCTGGAAGGAGATCCCGGTTTTGGCGCCGCTGCCGCCGGTCATTTTCAACGCCCTCATCGTCGGCTTTGAAGTGGCTTGCCTTGCGGATAACGGCACGTTTGCTTTCGGCAATCTCTCCCTTGCAGGCTTCATCGCGGGTGCCGTTTCGGTCGGCATCGGCGAGCTCATCGTCTGCTATGTGCTCGGCGTGCCGCTGATGATGGCGCTGCGCCGCACAAAGATCAGCGAACTCATGTTGGCATAAATCTGTTCCGGGCGCGCCCGGAGAAAGTCGGTCGGAGTTTATGAAAACGAGCAGATTACAAAAAATAGTAAAGCGTACGTCACCCACGCGCATGTTCGTCGTCAGCTTTGTGATCCTTATTTTTATCGGCACCGTGTTGCTCACGCTGCCGATCTCGGCGAAAAGCGGGCGGTTCACAAACCCTGTGGACGCGCTTTTCACGGCGACCTCCGCCGCGTGTGTCACGGGCCTTTCCGTGTATGACACGTTTATACACTGGTCGTATTTCGGGCAGGGCGTTCTGCTTGTGCTCATTCAGTGCGGTGGTCTCGGCCTTGCCGCGTTTGCAACGGGTCTCACGCTGCTCGTCCGCCGCCGCATCGGCATTCGCCACCTTGTACTCGCCCGCGAAAGCGCCGGCGGCAGCAATTTGGATGTCATCTCGCTGCTGCGCATCGTGGTTGCGTTTACGTTTGCGGTGGAAGCTCTCGGCGCGCTTCTGCTCATGGCTCGCTTCGTGCCGCTCTATGGCGGGCTCGGCGTATGGGCCTCGGTGTTCGTCTCCGTCTCGGCGTTCTGCAACGCCGGCTTCGATATTTTAAGCTTCATCCCCGGCAATTCGAGTTTATCGGCCTTTAACGGCGACCCGCTCGTCACACTGACGATTGCAATGCTTATCATCATCGGCTCCACGGGCTTTGTGGTGTTTCAGGATATTTACCGCAAGAAAATCTCGACGCGCCTGCACCGGCAGCACGTGGAAAAGCTGAGCTTTCACGCGCAGGTCTGCCTGCGTGCATCTTTGACGCTTCTGGTTTTCGGTACGGTGATGCTGTTTATCCTTGAGTACAACAATACATACCGTGATTTGAACTTCTTTGAAAAGCTGAACGCGGCGTTTTTTCAGTCGGTCAACACGCGCACGGCGGGCTTTGCTTCCGTCAGCATTAAGCAGGAAACGGATGGTGCAAAGCTCCTCACGTCGTTCTTGATGTTCATCGGCGGCTGCCCGGGCTCCACGGCGGGCGGCATTAAGGTGACGACGCTTGTGGTGCTGTTTGCGGCGGTGAAATCCACTCTTTGCGGCGAAGACACCACTACGTTCCTACGCCACCGTTTTGATCCCGGTATGGTGTACAAGTCCCTTACGGTCGTGGCGTTCGCCCTTGTGGTCTCCGTTTTGAACGTGAGTCTTATTTTAGCGCTGCACCACGGTGTTTCCATATTGGATGCGATGATCGAAGCCGTTTCCGCCTTTGCGACGGTCGGCCTCAGCGCAAGCCTGACCCCAACGCTGCATCCGCTTGCAAAGCTTGCCCTGACGCTGACGATGTTCATCGGCCGCGTAGGCCCTGTCTCCTTCGGCGTGGCGATTTTAATGCGCAAAAAGAAAAGCGGTTCCGTTCTGCCGGAGGGCAGAATGCTGATCGGGTGATTTTGGATCCTCTGTGCGTTTTGCACAGGGGATCTTTGCTTTCATCGCGCACATTTTAAGCCCGTTTCCTTGCGAAACAGGGGGAAAGTATGGTATACTATTTTGTACGTATTTTGTGTGCTGTTCAGGCTTTCTAAATGCGTTTCAATGCGGCAATTTACGATTTTGATATGGGAGTGATTTCAATTTGTCTCAGAAGACGGAACAGAAAGGACAGAGCTTTTTAAAGGGTACCGCAATTTTGACGGCAGCGACGTTTATCGTCAAATTCATCAATATATTTTTCTCTATTCCACTTGCGAATTTCCTCGATGATGAGGGCATGGGGCATTTCAACACGGCGTATGACATTTTTGTGTTTTTCAGTGTTTTGGCATCTTCCGGCACACCGGTCGCCATTTCGCGCCTTGTCAGCGTGGCGTATGCACAGAACCGCAAGCGCGAAGCGGATAAAATTTTCCGCGTGGCATTCACACTGTTCTCCGGCATCGGTCTTGTCGGCTGCATCGTCATGGCGGTGTTTTCCCGTCAGTTCGCGATGCTTATGAACCAAAATGACCGCTCCATGTACGCCATTGCAGCCTTGGCACCGATGTGCTTTTTCATGTCCCTTTCGTCGTGTTTGCGCGGCTATTTCCAAGGGCGTTCCAACATGACGCCGACGGCGGTCTCGCAGGTTTTGGAGTCGCTCATTAAACTGTTCGTCGGTATTGCGCTGGCACTGTATTTCCTGAAGACCACCGGCTTGCCGGAGCTTGGCGCGGCAGGCGCGATCCTCGGTGTTTCCATCGGCTCGTTCTTCGCGGTTTTGTACATTCTTCTGTACTACTTCCGCAAATCGCGCGATACGCGCTATTCACCTTTTGAGCCGAAGGTTTCGAGTGTTGGTGAAATTTTGAAATCTATCCTGACCTTTGCAGTGCCGGTCATCATCGGCTCTGCGTTTTTGAGTGCGCTCGACATTGTGGATTCCTCCGTGATGATGTATCGTTTGCAGGGCGCTGCCGGTGTGGACGCGAACTCCGCCATCGCTATGAAGGGCTGGCTCGGCACAGCGCGCAAGTATTTCGACCTGCCGAACGCCGTCATCGTGCCCATCTCTACCATCGTGCTGCCGATGCTTTCCGGTGCGATCGCAAAAAAAGAAAAGCGCGAAATCAACCGTATTTCCATGCTCTCCCTGCGCATGACGCTCATGGTAGCCATCCCGTCTGCCGCGGGCTTGTGCATTTTTGCAAAACCCATTTGCTCCCTGTTGCTTTACAGCCGCCCGGAGTTTGCGACAAATACCGCGCCGCTGCTCGCCGTTATGGCACCGGCGGTCATCACGGCGAGCTTACTTTACACTACGAACTCGATGATTCAGGCGGTCGGCAAGGTATACGTGCCGGTCATCAACATGATTGTCGGTACGGTGGTACGCATCGGCGTTGTGTATGTGCTGTGCGGTATCCCGGAGATCAACGCCATGGGCTCTGCTGTCGGTACGTTCGTTTCGTATCTTGTTATGATTATTCTGAATCTTATCGCGCTGCACCGTATGCTGCCGGAAATTTCGAGCGTGGTGCGCATGGGCATTCGTCCGCTCCTTGCTTCTGTCATTATGGGCGCGGTCTCGTACCCCGTATATCTGCTGCTCACGCGCTTTATGCGTGAGAAGTTCGCGGTCATTCCGGTTATTCTGCTTGCAATCCTCGTTTACCTCGTGGCGGCGGTGTTTACCAAAGCCATCACGCGCGAAGAGATCGTGCAGCTGCCGAAGGGTGAAAAACTGGCGGATAAACTGCATTTGAAGTAACTTCCTGTCTTGTAAAGGCCATGTGCCTGTGATAAAATAAAATTATAAGTTTTTGGGAATTTCGCGGTGCGGAAAACGATTTTGCGCCGACGAAAGAAAGGATGGGTATTGTGGAAGCAACTGTGACAAATAAGGGCAAAAAGGGCCTTATACGCCGTTTTGCGCCGTACTTTAAAAAGTATCTGTGGATCCTCATTTTCGACCTGTTCTGCGCGGCGCTGACGACCGTATGCGAGCTGGCGCTGCCAATCATCGTGCAGCAGATTACGGACCGCGGCATCAATGACCTGGCGTCTTTGACGCTCAGTTATATTCTGCGCATCGGAGGGCTGTACATTTTCTTAAAGCTCGTCGACGTGGGCGCGACGTTCTTCATGGCGTCTATCGGCCACATCATGGGCACAAAGATCGAGACCGACATGCGACGCGACATGTTCGCACACCTGCAGAAGCTCTCGTTCTCGTATTTTGACAACACGAAGATCGGTCAGCTCATGTCCCGCATCACGACTGACCTGTTTGACATCACGGAGTTTGCGCATCACTGTCCGGAGGAATTTTTCATTGCGGGCATCAAGATCATCGGCGCATTTGTGATTTTGTGCACGATGAGTGTGCCGCTGACGCTGATTATCTTTGCGGTGCTGCCGTTTATGCTGGCGGCCGCCATGTTCTTCAATAAGAGAATGCAGGCGCAGTTCCGCAGCCAGCGCCAACAGCTCGGCGAGATCAACGCGCAGGTGGAAGACAGCCTGCTTGGCGTGCGCGTGGTGAAATCCTTCGCGAACGAGCCGCTTGAAGAAAAGAAGTTTGAAGAGGGCAACCAGCGCTTTTATAACATCAAGCGTCTGCGCTACATGTATATGGGCGGCTTTGAAGCCTCCAATAAATTCTTTGACGGTCTCATGTATATCGTGGTCGTCATTGCGGGCGCTATCTTCATGATGAACGGCGCCATCGACCCCTCGCAGCTTGTGGCGTACCTTTTGTATATCACAACGCTCATCAATTCCATTCACCGCATCGTGCAGTTTACGGAGCAGTTCCAAAGCGGTATGAGCGGCGTGGAGCGCTTCTTTCAGGTTATGGACGCGCCCATCGAGATTAGCGACGCGCCGGACGCCAAGGATATCGGCATTGTCAAGGGCGACGTGACGTTCGACCACGTAAGCTTCAAGTATAACGACGACGGCACCGAGGTGCTTTCTGACATTGACCTCGACGTAAAGGCGGGCGAAAACATCGCGCTTGTCGGTCCTTCGGGCGGCGGTAAAACGACGCTGTGCAACCTCATTCCGCGTTTTTACGATACGACTGCCGGCACCATCCGCATCGACGGCAAGGATATCCGTGCGGTGACGCTGAAATCCCTGCGCGACCGCATCGGTTTTGTGCAGCAGGACGTGTACCTGTTCTCCGGCTCGGTGTTTGAGAACATTCAGTACGGCAAGCCGGGCGCGTCGAAAGAAGAAGTCATTGCGGCCTCCAAAATGGCGGGCGCGCATGAATTTATCGAGGGGCTTTCAAACGGCTACGATACATACGTCGGCGAGCGCGGCGTGAAGCTTTCCGGCGGCCAGAAGCAACGCATTTCCATTGCGCGTGCGTTTTTAAAGAACCCGCCGATTTTGATTTTAGACGAAGCGACGAGTGCGCTCGATAACGAAAGCGAGCGTATCGTGCAGGCGTCGCTTGAAAAGCTTGCGAAGGGCAGAACGACGTTCACGATTGCGCACCGTTTGACGACCATCAAGAACGCGACGAAAATTCTGGTGTTGACGGATAAGGGCATTGAAGAAGCCGGTACGCATCAGGAGCTTATGAAGAAAAAGGGCATTTACTTTGACTTATATAAAAGCTATCAGGAAATGACGGCGGACACGGAATAAAGCCCAAAGGAAATTTTCGGGTATGTATATTTTGAAAGGACGGGAAAACTATGAAAACAGTGACACTCGGCAATACCGGCATCACGGTCAATCGCAACGGCTTCGGCGCGCTGCCCATTCAGCGCATTTCCGTTGAAGAAGCGGGCAAGCTGCTGCGCAAAGCATACGATAACGGCATCCGCTTTTTCGACACCGCACGCGCGTATTCGGATAGCGAATATAAGATTGGTCAGGCACTTGCCGATGTGCGCGACGACATCATCATCGCGACGAAAACGGCCTCGACAACCGTTGAAGGCTTTTGGAAAGACCTCGAGACGAGCCTTTCCATGCTGAAGACCGACCACGTGGATATTTACCAGTTCCACACGCCGTCCTTCTGCCCGAAGCCCGGCGACGGTACAGGCCTTTATGAGGCGATGCTGGAAGCGAAAGCGCAGGGCAAGATCCGTCACATCGGCATCACGAATCATCGTCTGCATGTGGCGCGCGAAGCCGTGGAATCCGGCTTGTATGAAACGCTGCAGTTCCCGTTCTGCTACCTTGCGAGCGAAAAGGACATTGAGCTCGTGAACCTATGTAAGGAGAAGAACGTCGGCTTCATCTGCATGAAGGCGCTTTCCGGCGGTCTCATCACGCGCAGCGATGCAGCGTATGCGTACCTTGCGCAGTATGAGAACACGTTGCCCATTTGGGGTGTACAGCGCGAGAAAGAGCTTGACGAGTTTCTTTCCTACAATGATAACCCGCCGGTGATGACGGACGAGCTTGCGGCGTTCATCGAAAAAGAGCACGAGTCCCTCGCGGGCGATTTCTGCCGCGGCTGCGGCTACTGCATGCCATGTCCCGCCGGTATTGAGATCAATCAGTGCGCGCGCATGTCGCTTATGCTGCGCCGCGCTCCGTCCGCCGCATGGCTGACGCCCGAGTGGCAGGCGAAAATGGAGCTGATCGAAAACTGCAAGCACTGCGGCCAGTGCATGAAGAAATGTCCGTATACCTTAAACACCCCCGAATTGCTCCGCAAGAATCTGGAGGATTATCGCACCTTTTTAAAATAAAGGAGAAAGTTCCGAATTATGACAGCAAACGAATTTTACGCGTCTCTTTCCGGCAAGCGCATCACGTTTGTCGGCGTGGGGCGCTCCAATCTGCCGCTCATTGAGCAGTTTAAAGCCCACGGTGCAGCCGTTTCGGTGCGCGATAAGCGCAGCGAAGCGGCGCTGGGCGAAGACGGCGAAGCGCTGAAAAAGCTCGGCGCAAAGCTCATCTGCGGCGAAGACTACCTTGAAAGTATCGACGAAGACATGCTGTTCCGCGCGCCCGGCGTGCCGTATCTGCTGCCCGAGCTGCAAAAGGCCCGTGCAAATGGTGTTGCCGTGACGAGCGAAATGGAAGTCTTTTTCGACCTGTGTCCGTGCAAAATTTACGCCGTGACGGGCAGCGACGGCAAGACGACCACAACGTCCGTCATTGCCGAAATGCTGAAAGCGGCGGGCAAGACCGTGCACCTCGGCGGCAACATCGGCCGCCCGCTTCTGCCGGAGATCCGTGATGTAAAGCCCGAGGATGTGGCGGTGGTGGAGCTTTCGAGCTTCCAGCTCATCTCTATGCGCCGCAGCCCGAATGTCGCGGTCATCACGAATCTGTCGCCGAACCACCTCGACGTGCACAAGGATATGGACGAGTACGTGAACGCGAAGAAGAACGTACTTTTGCACCAGAATGCGTTCGGCCGCACGGTTTTGAACGCGGATAACGCCCTGACGGCGGCCTGTGCCGCTGACACGCGCGGCATGACGTACATGTTCTCCCGCAGAGAGAAGACGAACGGCGCGTGGTGCAGCGCGGACGGCAAAATCTACTTCGGCGACGAATATATTATGGAGGAAAGCGACATTCGCATTCCCGGCAAGCACAACGTCGAAAACTACCTTGCGGCGATTTCTGCCGTGTGGGGCGATGTCTCGAAAGAGGTTATCAGGACTGTCGCGAAAGAATTCAACGGCGTCGAGCACCGCATGGAGTTCGTGCGCGAGCTGGACGGCGTGAGATGGTATAACGACTCCATCGCAACGAGTCCGTCCCGCGCAATGATCGGCACGCTTTCGCTGTATGATTTCAAGATCGTTATGATTGCGGGCGGTGCGGACAAAAAGGTGCCGTTTGACGAGCTGGGTAAGGTTATTTGTGACAAGGTGAAGACACTCGTGCTGCTCGCGCCCGAAAAACCGCTTGAGGGCTTTAAAACGCCGGCCGCGGGGAAGATCGAAGCTGCGGTGCGCGGTGCCGAAAACTACAAGGACGGCGCGCCGGTGATTCTGCACGCAAACAACATGAAGGATGCCGTGCGCCTTGCAAGAGAAAGCGCAGAGCCGGGCGACGTGGTGTCTCTGTGCCCCGCCGCAACGGGCTTTGATATGTACAAGAGCTTTGCCGTGCGCGGTGATATTTACAGAGAAGAAGTGAAAGCACTGAAGTAAGCACAAGCTGACGTGAAAGCGGACGCAAAAGTCTTTGATTAAACTTTCTTCAGAAAGTTTATCAGATTACAAAGGTGAAACCTTTGGTCGAGCTCCGCAGAGCTCGGAAAAATTTATTTGTCTCGGCACTGTGCATAACAGTAGCTCGGCGAGAAAGATCAACAAAACAAGAAATTTGCGCACTCGGCGCCGCTTCGCCTTGGACCGGGCGGGGCGTGATTGTGGAAGATTGGATAGGTATAATGAAACAGTATAACAAGGGAAATGACAGAAACAAGGGCTTTCAGGGCAGAAACGGTCGTTCCGACCGCCGCCGCGACATTCGCGATACGCCCCTGAACCGCATGGAAGAGACGATTTTGGCGACCATGCGCAGCGAGGAAATTCACGACTGGAGCGCACGCCAGCTTTTGAAAAAGGCAGGTGTGCTCGACAAACTTGCTTTTTACGATGCACTGCGTTCTTTAAAAGACCGCCGTATGATTTTACTTGACCGCGAGCACAACGCGAAGCTTATTCCGGTCGGCGAAGACGTGGAAGCGACGCTCGTTTCGCTCTCGAAGAACTTCGGCTTTGCGCGTCCCGATGGCGGCGGTGACGACATTTTTATTCACGGCAGCGCTTTGCAGGGTGCGCTCGTCGGCGACAGGATCATCGTCGGCGACATTCGCAAGGACGACCGCGGCCCCTCCGGCCGTGTGCGCCGCATCGTAGAGCACAAGCCCGCGCAGACGACCGGCACGGTGAGTATCACCGATGAGGGCATTGAGTTCATCCCGGACAATGCCATTCGCTATAATTTACGTATGCGCGAGCGCGATTTAAACGGCGCGAAAAACGGCGACAAGGTCATGGCATCTTTGGAGCAGGATTACCGCGGTGACTGGGCATATGCAAGCGTGAAGAAGGTCTTTGGCAGCGGCCGCACGGCGCGTGTCTGCGCCGATGCCATTGTAGAGCAGTACGGCATTCCGCATGTTTTCCCGCAGGAAGTGCTCGATGAAGCCGAGCGCGTCGGCAACGAGCCCATCAGCGACGAAGAATACGCAAAGCGCCTTGACCTGCGCGGCGAGCCGATCTTCACCATCGACAGCAAGGACGCAAAGGACCTCGACGACGCCATCTCCGTGAAGCGCACGGACTTCGGTTACACGCTGGGCGTGCATATTGCGGACGTTTCCCACTATGTGAAAGAGGGCTCTGCCATCGATGAAGAGGCTATCAACCGCGGCACGTCTGTATATTTTGCCGACCGCGTGATTCCGATGCTGCCGGAGGTGCTTTCAAACGGCGCGTGCTCCCTGAACGCGGGCACGGACAAGCTGGCTTTCTCCGCGCTTATCGAGCTCGACAAAGAGGGCCACATCACAAAGTACGATTTTAAAAAGACGATCATCAATTCCAAGGTGCGCGGTGTGTACAGCGAGGTCAACGAAATTCTGGACGGCACGGCATCGGAGGAGATTTTGAACAAATACGCGCCCGTCATGGAGTCCTTGATGTCGGCGAAGGAGCTTGCCGATATTTTGAAGGCGAACTCTGCAGCCCGCGGCACCATGGAGCTGGACAGCGGAGAATCGAAATTCATTCTTGATGAAAACGGCATTTGTATCGACATCATGCCGCGCGTTTCCGGTGAAGCGGAGCAGCTCATCGAGCAGATGATGGTGACGGCGAACATTGCGGCGGCGAAATTCTCGCTCGACTATAAATTGCCGTTCCTCTACCGTGTGCACGGTACCCCGGACCCGAAGCGCGTAGAGGAGCTTGTGACGCTGTTGCAGCTCGTGGGCGTTCCGTGCAAGGAGATCGTAAAGCCGAACCCCGAAACGCAGGATTTCGCCGCGATCCTCGACCGCGTGCGCGGCCTGCCGTGCGAGACGCTTGTTTCTCAGCGTTTGCTGCGCACGATGGAAAAAGCGAGATATTCGACGGAGGAGACCGGCCACTTCGGCCTGGCGCTTTCCGATTACAGCCACTACACTTCGCCGATCCGCCGTTACCCGGATACGTCCATTCACCGCGTGCTTTCCGCGTTTGTGGAAGGCATGCCGGCAGAAGAGGTGCGCCGCCGCTACGCGCAGTTCTGCGAGACCTCTGCGACGGAATCCTCCCGTAATGAAATTCGTGCGCTCATCGCTGAGCGTGACGCCGAGGACTGCTACATGGCAGAGTACATGAGTCAGCACATCGGCGAGCACTTTGAAGGCACCGTGAGCGGTGTGACGATGCGCGGTGTGTTTGTGCGCCTCGAAAACAGCGTAGAGGGCTTTGTTTCGCTCGACGCGTTCGAGGGCGAGGATTTTGTGTACGACGGCCTTATCACACAGCGCAGTCCGAAGCGCGAATTGACCATCGGCACGCCGCTGCCGATTATCGTGGCTTCCGCCTACGTTGCGACCGGCAAGGTAGACTTCGTGCCGGATAAAGAGAAGCTCGACATTTAAGGTATGAAAAATTCCCCTGCATCATAAGCTTTTCCGACAGGATAAAAATGGGGGAGAGCGTATGCGGGGAATCAAAAGGCTCATCGGCTCGGCAATGCTGGGCGTTCTGGCGCTGGCGGTTTTGTATTTTACGGCGCCGTACACCGGCGTGTATATTCCCGTCAGCCGGCTCAGCGTGGCGGTATCCGCTGTGCTTGGCGTGCCGGGCGTGACGCTGCTCGTTTTGCTGAGCCTGCTGTAAACGTATAGATGTATTGAAAAGAAAACTGCGGTTTTGTCGCAGCGGAGAGGAGTTTTTAACATGTTTCTGATCAACGCAAACGTACTGGACGACAAATTCTGCCTGCACAAGGCGGATATCGAGATCGAAGACGGCAAGATCGTGCGCCTTGAGGATTCTTTGCCGTACAAAGAGGAAGACCTCGTTGTGGACTGCGCGGGCTACACCATTGTGCCGGGCTTTGTGGACGTTCACGTGCACGGCGGCGCGGGTGCAGATTCCAGCGACGGCGACGCAGAGGGTCTGCGCAATATGGCGAAGTTCCTGCTGACGAAGGGTGTCACGTCCTTCTGCCCGACCACGATGACCGTTTCCGATGCGGAGATCTTGAAAGCGCTTGAGACGATTCGCTCCTGCATGGACGACAAGGAAGGCGCGAAGATTGTCGGCGTGAACCTTGAAGGCCCGTTCATCTCGCCGAAGAAAAAGGGCGCGCAAGGCGACGAGTTCATTCAGGCGCCGGATTACGATGTGTTTAAGAAGTATTACGATTCCTGCGGCGGCATCATCAAGCTTGTGGACATTGCGCCCGAGTGCGACGTGCGCGGCGATTTTGTAGAGAAAGCCTCGAAGCTCTGCACCGTTTCCATTGCGCACACCGCAACGGATTACGACGGCGCGGTGGACGCGTTCAAAAAGGGCGTAACCCATGCGACGCACCTGTATAACGCGATGTCCGGCCTTGCACACCGTGCACCGGGTGTCGTGGGCGCGGTGTTCGACAACGAAAACGTCTGCGGTGAGCTCATCTGTGACGGCATCCACATTCACCCGGCTGTGGTGCGCACGACGTTTAAGCTCATGCCGGAGCGCGTGTGCGTCATCAGCGATGCGATGCGTTTGAGCGGCGTGGAAGACGGCGGCCAAGGCATGCTGGGTGTGAATATGGTCACTGTAAAGGACGGCAAGGCGACATTGCCGGACGGCACCATTGCAGGCTCTGTTACAAACCTGCACGCGGAACTCAAGAACCTCGTTTCCTGGGGCATTCCGCTGGAGACCGCCGTGCGCGCCATGACGCTGACCCCGGCGAAGGAGATCGGCATGGAAAACGAGATCGGCAGCCTTGCACCCGGCAAGCGCGCAGACCTTGTTGTGCTCGATGAGAACCTCGAGATTGTCGCGGTCTACCATTGATGCTTTTGCCTTTGCCGTGCGGCCTTGACGGCGGGGCATGAGGATAGAATTAGGGAAGAACAGAAAGGAAAGAAAATATGTATTGCACAAATTGCGGAAGAAAACTCCCCGAAGACGGATCGCCGTGCGTTTGCCGGCGGCAGCCCGCACAGCCCGAGCAGCAGACGTACACACAGCCGGTGCAGCCGCAGCAAAACTACGGCGCACCCACGCAGAATTTTCAGATGCCGCCGCAGTATTACGCGCAGCCGCCGGTGCAATACCCGGTGCAGCGACCGATTACACCCGTGCACGGTGTGCTGAAAAGCTTTTTCGCGTCTCCGCTGTTCCTTATTACGGCGATTCTCTTTTCGGCAAATTTGCTGTTTCAGATCATCGCAAATCTGTTCCCGCAGGATCCGGCGTATATCGTAAATCAGATTTACAGCAACCTGCCGTATGAAATGCAGTTTATCGTTTCGCCGGGCGACCTGTACAGTGCGCTTTCGGATGCGCAGAGCGGCACCACGGTCGGTACGGTCATCGGTATGCTTATCACAGGCGGCTTAATGGCTGCCGCGTACTGGATCACGTACATATCTGCGAAAAACCCGAGTGTTCCGGCGGCAAAAACGGCCGGCCTCACCATCATGAAGGTGTTCAGCATCATCAGTCTTGTTGTGATGAGCCTTGCGGAGGTGCTGTGCGTTGTTCTTGCCGTGATCTTCGGTGTTGCCCTTGCCGACAATGACTACGGCTACATGGATGAGATGATGATCGGTTTCTTCATCATACTCATTGCGGCCTGCATCATCGGCTTTGTTGTGCTCATTTTTGAGATCATTTACGAAGCAAAGGTCATAAAGATGCTGAACAGCGCGAAGAACGCGATGCTGACGGGCATGGTTCCGAATAAGGCTTCCATGTTTGTGGCGGTCATCTGCTTCATTTCGGCGGCGGTGTCGTTCTTCTCCGTTTTCGGCGATGCGGTGCTGTACGGCTGGATCCGTGTTCCGCTCGGCCTGACGAGCGTTGCGCTCAACGTGCTTTATGGTCTGCTTGTTCTGCAGTTTAATAAGATGCTGAAGAACGCAGGCATGGCTCGATAAAACAAAATAAGTGAACGCGACCCGCTCCCGGCCGCGGCGGGACGGTGTAGTTCCGCTGCGCGGAAGCGGGTTTTGTGTTACGCAAAAGGAGATTCGGTTATGTATTGCACGAATTGCGGGAGGAAGCTCCCGGAGGACGGTTCGCCTTGCATTTGCGGGGCGCAGAACGGGAATTTCAACACGCAGCCACCGCAGAATTTTCAGGCGCCGCCGCAGTATTACGTGCAGCCGCCCGTGCGTCCGGTCACGCCGGTACATGGGATGTTAAAACGGTTTGCATCGTCAAAGCTGTTTTTCATGTGCGCGCTGCTTTTTACGGTGCAGATGGTTGTGTCGGCGGTCTCATCGGTGATTGAGGTGTTCACGGTGCTGCAAAATCAAGCGTATCTGCTGGAACGCGCGCCCATAGGCACGAATTTCAACGTAGAGTTTAACGTAAACATTGTGCCTGTTCAAAATATTCTGGTGCTTATCGGGCTTTGGCTGCTGTACGCCTCCGCGAAGAAGACGGACACGCCGTTCATGAGCACAGCGGGCGTCACGCTGTTTAAAGTGACGGAAATTCTCCAGATCGTCGGGTGCGGTATTCTTTGCGGGATGTTGCTGCTCATCGGTCTTTTGGCGCTCCTCGCATCGAGTGGCGCCCCGAACGTGACAAATTACACCGGCTTGCCGGACAATATCGCTATTTTGATAGTGGGTATTGCTTTTGTGGTCGGTTTGGTGTTGAGTGTCCTGCTGCTTTTGTACAGCGTTAAAATGCTCGGCGTGTGGACGAGCCTGCAGCGCGCAATACAGGTGGGCGTGCTGCCGAAAAAGCTGCCGGGATACGCGCTCGCTTTGCAGGGATTTTCGATTTTCTGTGATGCCGCCGCGATGATTGCGTTCTTCGTGCTGAACGCGTGGATCCTCATCCCGGGCAGCCTGTGCAGCATAGCCGCGCGGGTATATGTCATCCGCTGTATGGCGGCGTATAACCGAGAGGTTGCGGGGATGGAAGCGGGTTCTTTCTAAAAGGCTTCGATTTTTTGGGCGTTTTTGTGCTACCGTTTAGCTTTTATGAACTTGCGCTGCAAGTTCATTGGGAGACCCCCTAATTGGGTCTCCCACACTTTAACAGTCCACCGGACTGTTAAAGTTCCCGTCCTGATTTTTTGAATGCAAAAAGATTTCGCCATTTGCGAATGGCGACTTAGGACGCTGCCCTAAGAACCCGCCGCCTTTGAAAAGGCGGGCGAAACTTTTAACCATGGTTACCGCAGGCTGCGAAAAATCTTTACAAATCTTTTTCCGTGCGCTACAATAGGGGAAAGATTGTTTTGAAATGGGGTTTTATAGATGGTGAAGATTCCCGAAAATTACACGCCGAGCCTTGGTCTTTACGAGACGCAGAAGGCAATCGGTCTGATCAAGAACGTATTTCTCGTCAAAATTTGTGCGGCGCTGCATCTAAAGCGCGTCACCGCGCCGCTGTTCGTCGACCCCTCCACGGGTCTAAATGACGACTTAAACGGTGTGGAGCGCCCGGTCGAGTTTGACATTCCGGCAGTCGGCGGCAACGCGCAGGTGGTGCATTCCCTTGCAAAGTGGAAGCGCCTTGCGTTGCATGATTACGGCTTTTACGTGGGCAACGGCCTTGTGGCGGACATGAACGCCATTCGCCGCGATGAGGAGCTCGACAATCTTCACTCCATCTATGTGGACCAGTGGGACTGGGAGAAGGTTATCGATCGTGACACGCGCAACATGGCGTACCTGGAAGACACGGTGCGCCGCATCGTCAGCGCCATCTGCGGCACGCTGGACGAATTAAAGTGGCAGTTCTCCGGCCTTTCCACCGAGCTTTGCCGCGACGTGTATTTCATCACGGCGCAGGAGCTTGAGGACCGCTACCCTGACCTCACCCCGAAGCAGCGCGAGAACGTCATCGTGCGCGAGCACCGCACGGTATTCATCGAGCAGATCGGCGGCGCGCTCAAAAGCGGCAAGCCGCACGACGGCCGCGCGCCGGACTACGATGACTGGAGCATGAACGGCGACCTGCTGTTCTGGCACGAGCCGCTTGGCATGGCGCTGGAAATCAGCAGCATGGGCATCCGCGTGGACGAAAATTCGCTTGCGGCGCAGCTTAAAATTGCGGGCTGCGAAGCGCGCGCGGAGCTGCCGTTCCACAAAATGCTTTTAAACGGCGAGCTGCCGCTCACCATCGGCGGCGGCATCGGGCAGTCGCGCCTTTGTATGCTTCTGCTCGGCAAAGTACATATCGGCGAGGTGCAAGCTTCCCTCTGGGACGAGGAGACCCGCCGCGTCTGTGCCGAAAAGGGCGTTATCCTGCTGTAATTGTGCTTGAAGCTGAATAAAACGGAAGCCCTCTGCTGCGGTTCTTACTTTGCAGCAGAGGGCCTTTTCTATGCCGAAAAAATCTATAAAGGCGGAAAAGTGTTTTAGCGTTCGCGGAGTTCAGCTGAATTTTTAACCGACAAAGAGGTGTGCTCAGCACTTCGTCCACTTCATCAAAAGCGATTTTGGCAGGATATGCGCTAAGAAGCGGTAGAACTTATAAAATCTGCCCATGGTGCAAGCGCTTTTGTCTTTTAATCCGGCTTTCAGGGCGCAGGTCGCCATTTTTGCGGGCGACTGGTGCGGCAGCATGTCGAGCGTGCGGCTTTTATGCGTGGGGCGGTCGGCAACCTGCCAGAACTCCGTGATCATCGGGCCGGGGCACACGGCAAGGACGTTGATCTTTTTGGGCTTTAATTCCTCGCGCAGCGCGCGGGAGAAGCTTTGCACGTACGCCTTTGTGGAGCAATACACTGCCATGCGCGGTGTGGGCGCAAACGACGCGATGGACGAGATGTTCAGGATAAGCCCGCCCGTTTTCATATACGGCAGGCTGTACCGCGTGACGGCGGTCAGTGCGCGGCAGTTCAAATCGATCATCGCGGTCTGGCTTTCGACATCGCTTGTCGCAAAATCGCACAGCTTGCCAAAGCCCGCGTTATTGATGAGCAGTGAAATTTCCGGCTTTTCGCGTTCAAGCAAAGCGTTAAATTGTTTTAATGCGGCGGAGTCGGTGAGGTCGAGCGCGATGGGGCGCAGATTTTTTCCCGGGAACTGCGGCTTTAATGCTTCCAAGCGGTCTTCGCGGCGAGCGATGAGCCAATAGGTGTCGATCTCCGGGCAAAGGGTGACAGCGGCGCGTAAAAACTCGATGCCAAGTCCTGAGGAAGCGCCTGTGATCACGGCGATTTTCATAGTGACTGTCCTTTCAAAATTTTCCGATGGTTGTGTCTCCATTCTACCGCCGCTTCAGCTGCCTGTCAAACGCCTTTTTGGACAATTTGTAAATTCGCGCGAAAAAACGCAAAAAACGGTATAAATTTTCGTGAAAGTGTGGTACAATGACAATAATTACTGTGATGCGTACGCACCGTGTACGCAGAAAGGACGCATACATGACAAATCAAAGAAAAAGAATGCGCTTTATAGGCTGTCTGCTGGCAGTTTTCATGCTGGCAGTTGTTTTTTGTCTGCCGGCTTTGGCGGACAGCGCATCATCGAACACATACACGATCCCGGACACGAACATGACCGTCACAATCCCCGAGGGCGCGACGGTGCTTTCCGTCGACACCCCGGCGGGCGATGCCGCGTGGAGCAAGGCGGGCATTTTGGACGCGAGCGAGAAGATCAAGGAAATGCAGAAAAACGGGACCACGGCGGAGATTATTGCGGCAAACGGCGATACCATAGCCGTAGCGGCGAAGTCTTCCGATTACGCGAACTCCGTTTTTAACCTCAATAATCTGGATGAAAAGGGCAAGAAGGATTTTTTGAAATACATGGAGCCGTCTTCCATGGACGGCAGCACAACCGGCACCATCACGTGGTACGACCATGCACAGATTCCGTTCTTTATGATCGACATCTGTGCGGAGAATATCAAGGAGGAGGGGCCCGTGTACGAGCGCCTCTATGGTACGCTGTACGACGGCAAGATTGTTTCGTTTGACCTCTTCGGCGATACAAAACAAATCTCGGAGGAGACGGACGCATTCATGCGCGCCGTGGTCGATTCCGCCGTCATCTCTGCCTTTGCGGAAGCACCTACGATTGAAAACGGTTTGAGCAGACAGAGCGCTGTGACGCTCGGCGCAGTGGGCGTGCTCATTGTGCTGCTCATCGTTTACTTTGTGACGACGCACAGCCGCAACAAGCGTGAAAAGCAGCTTAGAAAAGAGACGGCGGATCGCCTTGCGGAATACCGCCGCTCGAAGCAGGACGACGAATCCGTCGGTACGGGCGTGTTGCGTTTTGTAAACGAGACCGACCACGACGACGCGGCAATCAAGACGTTCGCGAACTATCAGGCGTATCACTTGCAAATTTTCATGCCGGTGTTCACCGTGATTTTAAGCGTCATCGCGCTGTACGTCGTGTGGCAGCTCGGCAATTTCGACAGCAACTGGTGGGTCATGTTACTGCTTATCGGCTTTGCGATTTACAGCCTTTATAAGCTTGCGACGGCTTCCACCAACACAGCAAAGGTGCTTATGCGCTCCTACGGTAAGCTGCGCAGCCGCCGCGCCGCGTACTATTTCTACGATGGCGACTTCCGCATCACGGGTTTACAGGCTTCTAACCTGCACCCGTATTTCCAGATCAGCCGCATGTATGAAACGAATGAATATTTCTATATGTATTTCGGCGAGGGCAATACGTACTTTATCCGCAAGGACGGCTTTAAGCAGGGAGACGCCGATGCGTTCCGCACCTTTATGAAGGAAAAGCTCGGCAAGCGTTTTAAGTAAAAGCAACAAATAAACAACAAAATAATAGGAACGCGCAACAAATGAAAATCGACCGCGCGGGCTTTATGCGGTATAATGGGGGCGCTTTGAAAGCAGCCCCGAAAGAGAGGATTTCTTACATGATCGGTATTATCGGAGCGATGGAGATTGAGGTCGCGGGCATCACCGCGGCGCTGACAGACCATAAAACGGAAACGCTGTGCGGCGTTACGTTCCACACGGGCAAGCTGAACGGCACGGACGTTGTCGCCGCAAAATGCGGCGTGGGCAAAGTGAACGCGGCCATGTGCACGGCGGCGATGATCCTCAACTACGCGCCGTCCGTCGTCATCAACACGGGCGTTGCGGGCGGCATCGGCGAGGGCGTGAAGATCGGCAATATGGTCGTTGCGTCCCATACCGTGCAGTACGATTACGACACCACCGCCATCGGCGAGCCGAAAGGCTTTGTAATGATTGGCAGTGAGGGCGTTGTGCAGCTGCCGACGAGCGCGAAGCACAATGCGGTGCTCGAAAAGTACGCCGAGAAGATCTACAACGGCGTGCACACGGGCGTCATTGCGACCGGCGACCGCTTTGTGGCGGATCCCGCCTTCTGTTTGCAGCTGAAAGCCGAGTTCGGCGCAATCTCCTGCGAGATGGAGACCGGCGCTGTGGCACAGGTGTGCGCGGTGAATAAAACGCCGTTCTGCGGTCTGCGTGCCATCTCCGATAACGCGAACGACGAGGGCAGCGTCGATTTTGAGACGTTTGCAAAATCCTCTGCGGAAAAGTGCATCGAGCTTTTGAAAGATGCTGTGGGTGAGCTGAACGAAGTGCAGTAAGACAGTTTGGTTTAGAGCGAAAGGAAAGAATGTATGCAGAACAAATATCTTGCCATGACCCCGCCAATGGGTTGGAATTCATGGAACACCTTTACATGGAACATCAACGAAGACCTCGTGTGCGGCGCAGCAGACGCTCTGTGCGCAAGCGGCCTTAAAGATAAAGGCTATGAGTACGTCGTCATCGACGATTGCTGGAGTCTCAAGCAGCGCGACGAAAACGGCCGCCTTGTGCCGGATCCGGAGAAGTTCCCGCACGGCATGAAGGCTGTGGCGGACTATGTGCACTCGAAGGGCCTCAAGTTCGGCATGTACTCCTGCTGCGGCACGCACACCTGCGCGGGCTACCCGGGCAGCTTTGAGCATGAGTTCGTAGATGCCGAAACGTTTGCTTCTTGGGGCGTCGATTACCTTAAGTACGACAACTGCTATAAACCGAAGCACATGGACGGCGAAGTGCTCTACAAGCGCATGTCCCTTGCGCTGCGCAACTGCGGCAGAGACATCGTGCTTTCCGCCTGCAACTGGGGCAACGAAGACGTGCACAGCTGGATCAGAAGCTCCGGCGCACAGCTGTTCCGCTCCACGGGCGATATTCAGGATAACTGGGAATCCGTAAAGAACCTGTTCCTCTCTCAGCTCGATAAGACGGCGTTCAGCGGCCCGTACTGCCACAACGACATTGATATGCTCATCGTCGGCATGCACGGCTCCAGCAACAACGAGTTCATCGGCAACATCGGCTCCTGCTCCGACCTCGAATACCGCTCGCACTTCGCACTGTGGGCCATCATGGGCTCCCCGCTGATGATTGGCTGCGACGTGCGCAATATGACCGATGTGACGCTTGAAACGCTCGGCAACGAAGACCTCATCCGCATCAACCAGGATATCGAGTGCCGCGCGCCGTACTGCATCCGCCAGTGGAACAACCCGGAGAACGTCATGGCGCTCGTAAAGCCCCTTTCCGACGGTTCTCTTGCCATCTGCTTCGTAAACTTCGGCGATAAAAAGAGCGAAATGTCCCTGCAATTCTGGGATATGGGCATCTCTTATGCGGAGAACATCGGCCTCTCCTTCTACAACTGCTATACAAAACAGGATGAGGGCAAGTTCGCCGAGCGCTACGTGGCGCAGGTGGAGCCGCATGACACCATGGTGTTCATTGCAAAGCCCGTGAAGCTGAAATAATGGCAAACTACAAAACCTGCCGCACCTGCGGCGCACCGCTCCACGATGACGACATCGCCATTTACCGCAAGCTCGTCTACCGCGGCGCGGAGGATTTTTTGTGCATACAGTGCCTTGCGGATTATTTCAAGTGCCCGAAAGAGGAAATTGAAAAGCGCATCCGCTATTACCGCGAAAGCGGCGTGTGCACGCTGTTCCGCTGATTCTATCCCGTAAATTAACACCGCCGGAGGATTTTTTTGCCTTCCGGCGGTTCGGCGTTTTCATTTATAAGAAATCCATTTCGCAAAAAGGAGATACCACTATGGCCGATACCATATCTGTCAGTATCATCATCACGTTTGCAGCAGAGCTGCTGTTTTCGCTTGCGCTGCCCATCCTTGCCCTTGTCATCTGGAAAAAGAAGGAGGGCACAGAGCTCCGCCCGGCGTGGATCGGTGCGGCAGCCTACTTTGTGTTCGGCATGGTGCTGGAGCAGCTCATCAATGCCGCTGTACTCGGCACGGGCAGCTCCGCCGTATCTGCGTTCCTGCTCGGCCACCCGTGGCTTTACGCCGTGTACGGCGGTCTTTCGGCCGGCATTCTGGAGGAGACCGCACGCTTCCTCGTATATAGAACGATGCTGAAGGACAGCGTAGGCCGCGAAAACGCTGTTACGTTCGGCATCGGCTTCGGCGGGCTCGAGTGCATCATGGTGCTGGGCCTCACGGTGCTCTCTACGCTCATGATGTCCATCTCGTTCAATAACATGGGCGCAGAGGCGTTTGCCGCACAGTATGCGAACTCGGAGTACCAAATCGTCCTTGAGACCATCGCGGAGATCAATGCCATCAGCCCTCTTGCCGGCGTGATGAACTGCGTGGAGCGCGCCGCGGTGTTTGCACTGCAAATTGAGCTTTCCGTTTTGATGTTCGGCGTGGTGCGTTCGCAGAAATTCTGGTTGTACCCCGTCAGCATCCTGCTGCACTCGGTTGTTGGCTTTCTCGCAGCGCTGTATCAGACGAACGTGCTTACCTCCGTCTATCTTTTGGAGGTGCTGCTCGTTGTGTACGCCGTGGCGGTCTTCTTCCTCGTGCGCAAGGTCTACGGTGAGCTGCCCATGGAAAAACCGCGCGAGCTTGACCATTTCGGCAGAGTGATTAAGCGCAAATGAGTTTAGGGGCTACGGCAAACTCCTTGTGCGCGCGGCGCTGACCGAAGCCAAAAACGCGGGCAAAGGCATCGAGCTCGACGTCGATTCCGAAAACCCGTCCGCCTTAAATTTATACCGCTCTTTCGGCTTTGCGCCGACCTTTGAAGTGGAATACTGGCGTGTGTCCGTGCACGACTGCCTGTAAAAAATGGCCCCCGCACTCTCGTGTGTTAACGAGAATGCGGGGGCGTTTAAATTCAACTTATTGCACAAAAAGCCGCACTTTTCCCGTGATGCCGCTCGCGGGCAGTGTCATATACGTCGAAAAGAAATCCTGCATACGCTGTGCAAGCGTGTTGCAGACGAACACTTCTACGTCGTTTTCGCCCGCTTTTACGGCTTCCGTAATATCCCAGCGGTACGGGCGGCAGATGCGCTGCCCCATGTCCTTGCCGTTTACGAGCAGCTGTGCCGTTACGCCGACATTTTCAAATTCAAGCTCTACGTGTGCCGTATCGTTTATGTTGAGCTTTGTCTTATACCGCATTTCGCCGGAAAACTCCGTTTCACCGTTTTTGCCCGTGATGTTAAAAAGCTTCGAGTTTTTACGGAACGGCTTGAATTCCGTCTCCTTGCCCGTCTCACGCAGGTCAATGTCCCACAGCGTCTCAATCTCCGCCATATGCAGACCCTCGGATTTCTCCGGAAAGCCTGCCCATTCATCTTCCGTAGCGCTGCCGAAAATGAGGATCACCGATTGCCCCGCTTCAAGTGCGAGCCCGACTGTGCCGTCTGCTGTCTCGCCACGCGTATAGACACCGTTTAACAGATCCGCCGCGATGTATTTGCCGCTGACGGGCAGCGAAAGCGTCTCCTGTACCGCGTTCGGCGCTTCGTTGAAGACAAAGAAGCTTGTCGCTTCGCCGCGCGTGAACTTTGCAATGCGCAGCAGGTGCTCCTTTGCGTTATATTCGTGCGCGAGGCCGCTTTCTTTGATGTGCGCTGCAAGCTTTTGAAGCGGCACGATCTCGTTTTCACTGATATTCACACAGTCCGGCGCGTAATCGACAAAGAATACCGGCGCGCCTGCGTTTTTGAGCGCTTCACAGATTTTTGCAAAGCGCTCCGGCAGCTTTTTGCACGCTGGCACGACGAGGTATTTGTACCCGCGTCCAAAGCGTCCGTTGTTCTTTTCCGTCGTTTCCAGATAATCGAGCGGCACGATGTCGTAAGAAATCTGCGCGTCATAGCACGCTTTTGCAGGCTTTTGCGTCAGCATGGCGCTTGATTTGTCCATCCACTCGGCTTCCGCGTGGTATAAAATTGCGCCGGAGACTTCCATCTCTGTGCCGTACAGATAGTGCGCCGCGCGGTTCACGTAGTGCATCAGCTGCGTGAAGCCCGCAAACTGCGGGTCGTTGCCGTCTGCGCCAAAGTGCGGCGGACAGTCGCGGTCGGGGAAGAAATCGTCAAATGCGTGCGGCACAAAGTGGTTTACGCCGCGCACAAGCAGGAAGTCCATCAACCATTTCATGACGTTTGCGCCTTCTGCCCAACCGTATGCGCCGAACACCTCGCACATGGCGCGGCCGTTCATGTTCGGATTTTGCCGCGCGTGCGAAGCCGCAAGCTGCCCCAAAACGTAGTGGAAGAATTCGCCGTCCACCATGCCGCCCGAGACGAGTGCCGCCGTTTTGTAGTCGGCCATGCCGGGCATTACCTGGTGCAGCACAATGTCTATGCCACTCATGTCCTGCCCGTCGAGCCCGCGGAAGTAATGTCCCGCACTGCACCCAAGACGCGCGTGCGCGTTCATGTCTTCAATCAAATGCCCAATGTATTGCACACCGTGCGCACGGCACCAATCGCCGAGCGGATAGGAGAAATTCTCTTTCCAAAGCAACGTCACGGCGTCCATGTACGCAAGGCGAATTTCCGCGGTCAGCTCGTCATGTGCATACCACAAAATCGGCAGATAGAGCGTCGGCTCGTCGATGCCGTCTTTTGCCATGTGCACGGCGGCCGCGTCGCGCCATGGCAGCATCACGCCGGGCTGGCCAACCGAACGGTTATAAATGCCGGTGTCGTACCCCGTCATGCCAAAGTGCGGCGCGTCAAAGCCCGGCTCATCGGAGAAAAATCCCGCGAGCGTGTTGCCGAAATACTTTGCATAGTGGTCGTAATGCGGCTCGTACACGGCTTCAATGAGCTTGTGCACCGATTCTTTTGAGAGCATGTCGATATAGTACTTTTTGTTTTCTTCGCCGCTGAACGTCTCAAACACGAAAAATACGCGGTAAAGCCCCTCGGGCACACTGAAATATACGAATTTATCCTCCGGCTGCACGTCAAGCTCAATCGGTTCGCCGGTCAGCTCTTCATCTTTGCCCGTGCGGCGGAACAGCACGGCGGAAACGAGCTTTTCCTCCGGCGTGTGCATTGGCACCAAGACGGACGCTTCCGCCATGGGCCCCATCACGTCCACATGCGATTCCCGCAGGAATTTTCGACGCAGGTTCAGGTCTTCGTGCTCTAAAATACCGTTTGCGTAGCCCGTCGGGAAATGCTTATCGTCGAGAATCCACACGCGCATGCCGCGCTTTTCGGCTTCCGCCAAAATAATGTCCATCGTCTTCCACCACGCGTCCGCGCAGAAGTGTTCATACGGGCGCGATTCCACACAAAATGCGCGGCAGCCGCTCTCATAGATCTTCTGCACGCGTGCGGGAATCTCCGCGTCGTGCCCGTCGTGCTGCCAGAAAAACGGCAGCAGGTAGTTTTCCGTTTTATTTTCCAATATACTTTTCAAAATTGGTTCCATTCAAATTCCCCCAAAAGAGTTTTACAAATAAAGCTGTATCGACGCTATCGCGTACACGGCGAGGTAATATAGGATCAGCGCACCGTTTTTCTGTGTGCCTGTAATGCCGCAGATGAAATCCCGCGCAACGAACAAGTCCGAAATGCAGAACGCCGCTGCACCCAACGCGAACAGTATCCACTGCGGCGAGACAGCAAACGGCAACGTGCCCGCCATAGCTGTCATGAACGAAAGCACGAGCGGATACAGCACCATCGGGAGCAACATAGAGCCAAGCGAATGCAGATATTGCCGGAAAATCAGCGCAATGATGCCGTAAATAATCAAAGCCGCAACGACCGTGCCCCACCGAAACCCGCCGAGCTGTGCAATATACCCGATAAGCACAAGGTGCGCGAGTCCGAACGAGATCACGCCGAAGCGAAAATCGCGCTCGATGACAAAATCCGCGATGCAGCAGAATAAAAGCGCTAAAGCGAGCAGCCACGCGTTCGCCGGGCGATTAAACAACACGATGCCGAGCACCGCCGTGATGACCGCTACGAACGTTGCGCCGCACTTTGCGGCTGAGCGCCACATCGTGCTGCCGAACGAGCGCGTGGCATTATAGATGTAACAGAACGAGAGCATCATCGGCAATGAGATGAGTGGCCAAAGCACACGAAACACGCGCATAAAAACGCCTCCTTTTTCACAATTATAACAAACGTCCCCGCAAAATCAAGCAAAATAAAAGCCGTCGGCAGAGGATCGGCAAAATCCACTGTCGGCGGCGTGTTGACTTGTCAAATATTACCCATGAAAGCCGTAGTTGATGCACCAGAAGACGCACACAACGGCAAACACGATGCACTGCACGATGAGCAAAGCACGGGAAATGGTGCGCTTATTGATGCCGGAGTTCGGGGAGAAGCTCCAAACGGCAGCCATAATAAGTCCCAAAACCGGAACGAGCTGGATGAGAAACATCATCACGCACTCGGAAACGGAAAGCGCAATGGTGTTTTCCGGCAGATATTCTACGGCGCGGCCGGGTCTGGAGGAAGCCTGCACAGCGTTATCATACAAAACCGGTGTTACGCCCTGGTTATAAACCGTTGCGCAGGGGGTCTCGATATCGGAACGAATTCTTTCCGGGTCCCTCGGCTGTATATTTTTTGTATAGGTTTCATTGAGCATCATAAAAGGTCTCCTCCTTATAAAACGGACGGTTCAAGTAAAAAGTGTTTTTATCTCGCGGACATATTTCCGCATCTCTTCTTGTATACAGAATAACATGAAAAGGGCATTTTATCAAGTATTATCTAAAAAAATGTAAAGTTTATTGCGCTGCTTACGCTTTAAATGCTTAAATTGTTCACAGCATATACGCAATTTGTCCGTGATACGAATACACTTTGCAACTTGATAAACCCGGTAATTCATGCTATTTTAAAATTGACCTTATTATACGGCGATTTTTGAGAAAGAAGGAAAAAATATGCAGCTTTGCAATGTAAAAGCTCCATGTGAAGTCTGACCCCGGGCGGGTCCGCATGGAGCGCTTAGCCGCCCGCAGACTTTGCATTTTTAACACGAATTTTTTATTTTTGTTAAGGAAGAGCATAGTCTCATGCAATTTCATTTTAAAAATTTCAAAAAAAGTTTTCTGCATTCAAATTTTCCCCGAAGCTTTGGGATAAATCCGCGCGCACAGCATTAGGCCTGTTTCTGCGCCTGTGGTCTTCGCAGCCGTTTTCCGTGCTCGGCAGCTCTATGACAAGCTTTGCGCTCGTCATTTGGGCGTATGAGCAAAGCGGCTCGGCGCTCAGCACCGCGTTGCTCTCTATCTGCTCGTATGCGCCGTATGTGCTTTTGAGTATTTTTGCCGGTGGGCTTTCCGACCGCTGGAACAAAAAGGCCACTATGCTCATCTGCGATGCCGCGGCGGCGCTCACCACCGTCGGCGTGCTCGTTTTGCTCAGCACCGATGCGCTCTGCGTGTGGTGCGTGGGCGCGGTGCTCGGCTGGCTGCCCATTCCGCTGATGAACGCCAACTTAGACGTGCTGTTCCGCACCCACATTCCCGTGAAGATTCAGGGCCGCGTTTACGCCGCGCGCAATTCGCCGCCATTTTAATTCTGCAGAGGGGAGCTTTGTCTTGCTGAAAAGATAGGATAATAGCAAAATTCTTAGGCGGAACAATACTGCATGATTTAATGATATTTTGCGGTAGGTAGCCTTTCCTTTTTATAGTTTATAAACAGCTTCATATTAAAACTGCATAATCCTTTACGGGATAATTTGACAGGGGTTCCAAAGTTGAGATTAAATATTGACAAAATGGTATGATATTGTTAAGATTACAAGCAAGGAAAGCGTTTGCGTAATAATTGCGCAAATTGTGCAATCAGCATGAATATGGTTAATATGAAAGGGGCGGCTATGCGACAAATAACAATAACGGCAGACAAAAAATATCTGTTGATCCCGGTTGGGAATGTGAAAGGCTGGACGATACCGGCAGAGTCTATACAGTATTTGAGTATCTATCAAAACGGAAGCCTTGTGGAAGAATATGAAGTGTGCTTGGATGCTTCCCCGCGTTGCTGGTCCTGTCTGTATTTGGAACGGTATGCGGGCGAAACATTGGAATTGCGCCTTGAAGGCGGAGACGAATCACTTATCGAACTTTTAGAGGTTTCGGATACGCTGAAAGATGCGGATACGCTTTACAGGGAACCGATGCGTCCCCTTGCGCATATTACGCCGATGCATGGATTTATGAATGACCCGAACGGTCTGTTTTATTTGAACGGCAAGTATCATTGTTTTGCACAGCTGAATCCGTACGGTCTTGGCGTTGGCAATACGCATTGGATGCACATGGTAAGTTCGGATCTTATGCACTGGCAAGAGTTGCCGTATGCGCTGCTTCCGGATGAAACAGGGCGCATGTATTCCGGCTGCGGTGCGGTAGATCTGCAAAATACTTCCGGGCTGGGAAAAGACGGGATACCGCCGGTTTTTCTGTTCTATACACCTGCGGGAAGTAAATCGCGCTGGAGCAGGGGGAAATACTTTGAGATCGCCGCGGCAGTCAGCACAGATGGCGGGATGCACTTTGAAAAATACGCGCAGAACCCGATCGTGCAGCACATCGCATATATGAACCGCGATCCGAAGGTTGTGTGGGACGATCAGAACCAAAACTGGGTCATGGTGATCTTTTTGGACAATGACCGCTATATGTTCCTCTATTCGGATGATCTGCTGCATTGGGAACAGGGAGAAACGATCAGGATACGGGGGAGCGCAGAATGCCCGGATCTGTTCAATTTGCCGATCGACAACGATATGACGCAGAGAAAATGGGTGCTTTGGGGCTCTACGGATAACTATATGATCGGTCATTTCGAGGGGCGTCATTTTGTTCCCGAAACGGACGTGATCGAAGGTCCCACGCATCGGATTGATTCAGCATACAGCTTGGAGGCGCGCTCAACGGGCGGATATGCGGCGCAGACTTTCGCGAACTTGCCAAACGGACGCGTGATCCAGATTTCGTGGATCCAGACAATCGTTTCTCAGGGACCGTTTTCAAGTTGTTTGAGTATACCGAATGAACTGCGGCTTGTTTCAACAGAACAGGGACCGAGGCTCACGGTAAAGCCGGCTGCGGAGGTGAAAGACTTGAGAGAATGCAGCTATTCGTTTGTCGGACGCGGATTGGAGGAATTTGAACGTATCCCGCGAGAATACCTCGGTGAAGCGATGGATATGACATTCAAATTCAGTATGAAGCCGGATAAGCTGATTGCGTTTTCCGTGCGCGGCGTGCTGATTGTATATGATCCGAAGATCGAGCGCCTTTTGCTGCCGGTGGGAGCATATAAGCTTGCGTTGAAAGACGATACGTTCGAGCTGCGCGTTGTGACGGACCGCTGCTCCGTTGAACTTTACGCGGATGACGGAAAGTTTAACCTAACGTTGGCGACGGTACCGGACCCGACCAATATTTCGATACTTCCGGTCTTGTTGGATCCGGGTATCGGGATAGATTTTGAAGTTCACAAATTAAAAAGCATGTGGGAATTATAAGGGAGGTCTACAGTTTATGTTTGAAAAGGAAAGCTTTTATCCGTCAGCTGCATTGAATTGTGCAATCACAGATACCTCGGTCAGCTTTGATCCGCAGCTTCCGCTCGGCAATAAAGCAGGAACATCACTGAGTCCGGAAAGTGACAGATTGATTCCGCCGGGCATTATGATGTTAAAAGACGGGAAAATGCGCCTGAACTTTATGGCGCCGGGGGCACAAAGCGTTACGGCAGAAGTACACCGTAAGATCTATACATTGGAAAAAGGCGATGACGGCGTTTGGAGCACGGTTGCAGATGGCGGCTGCGGCGGATTCTGCCCGGTCGTATTCCGTGTAGACGGCGCGGAGGTGCTCAATCCTATGGCGCCTATCGGGTTTGGCGCTTCAAGACCCATAAACTATGCGGATATTCCGCAGCCGGAAGAAGACTTTTACCTGTGCAAAGATGTTCCGCATGGTTCGGTCGTGCAGGAATATTATTATTCGGCAGCGACGGGAACGATGAAGAGCTGCCTCGTTTATACGCCAGCCGGTTATATGAAAGAGACTTCCGGCGAATATCCGGTGCTGTATCTGCAGCATGGTCACGGTGAAAATGAACAGTGCTGGGTACATCAGGGGCGCGTGAACTTTATTATGGATAACCTGATTGCTGCCGGAAAAGCGGAGCCGTGTATCGTGGTTATGAATAACGGTATGGTGCAGAAGAATGAAAACGGCGTACGTGTATTGGATCAGACGAGGATTGAGCGACTTCTTTTGGAGGACTGTATCCCGTTCATCGAATCGCATTACCGTGTGCGAACGGATAAATGGAGCCGTGCCATGGCGGGTCTGTCGATGGGATCCATGCAGACCAGCATCGTGACCATGAAGCATCCGGATATGTTCGGGTATGCCGGCGTATTTAGCGGATTTGTCGGTCCATTTAATAAAACAAATGCAGAAAATTCTTATATTCAATTGTTAGATGACCGTGAAAAATTCACACAGTCCTTTAGAGTGTTTTTCCGTGCTTGCGGAGACGAAGATCTTGTTGCGCTCGAGCGATTTGAAGCGGATCGTGCGTTGTTTGAAGAAAAGGGGCTTGCGCCTGCAGAAAACTCGATACATGTAGAAAAAATGTATCCCGGTGAACACGAGTGGAATGTCTGGCGCATGTGCCTGCGTGATTTTGCTCAATATCTGTTTCATGAATGATACTTTTTTGTTTGAATACCGATAAAAATCGGGATACAGCTGCGCCGTTAATCGCAATTTTGTGCCGTGTAGGTATGGACTGAGCTGCAGCCCTTATGAAAGCGTATGAGGGAAAGTTGACATGACTCCGGGTATATGATAATATAGTGTTATTATATATTACATATTGCATTAGTCGGTCAAATTCTAATAGGCACGGCATGGAGTAGCTGGAGGTTTTGATATGGCAACACTCAAGGATGTGGCAGAGAAGGTCGGTGTATCCATTACAACGGTCTCTCGGGTTATGAATGGTCGGGGAGCGATCAGCCGGGAAACAAGAGATAAGGTTTTTGCGGCAATGAAAGAACTCAATTATTTTCCGAATGAGATGGCTCGTTCGCTTGGCAATAAGTCCAGTCACTTGATCGGTTTGATCGTACCCTATATTGATCACGCTTTCTTTGGTATCCTGACAGCTGCTATTGAGGAAGCCTGCTATAAATCCGGGTATAAGCTTTTTTTCTGCACATCCGGCGGAAACCCAAATCGAGAGCGCGAGCTTTTTACGATGCTGTGTGCGAACAATGTTGCAGGCGTTTTGGTTTGCAGCCGTATTACGGATGAATCTCTGTATATGCAGACGGATGTACCGATCGTTACCATTGAACGCATGATCGAAGACGTACCCTCTGTTTCCTGCGACAATTATAAGGGCGGTATACTTGCGGCACAAGAGCTGCTGCTCGCAAGCGGCTGTAAGTCACCGCTTCTATTCGGCAACAGGATTATATCGAATCAGCTTCCGGCATCTCTGCGATACAAGGGGTTTCAAGATGCTTGTGCAAAGAACGGCTCACCTTGTTCGGAGTATTATATCGATGCAGAGGACCTGTTTGGAAAAAACCTTGGTGAGGATGTTTACAAAGCCTTAAAGCAATTTCCTGAAACAGACGGTATTTTCGCGACCAGCGATGTCCTTGCTGCACGCATCATGAACACATTGAATGATGCGGACGAAGCCGACACTTTTGGCCGTATCCCGGTCATTGGGTTTGACGGTGTTGATATTTCCGCCTATTGTGAGATCAGCACGATTGCGCAGCCTATACGCCAAATGGGTGCGCTTGCGGTGCAGATACTGATCCAACGCATAAACGGTCAAATTGTCCCGGAGCGTTCTATTCTTCCGGTTTCTCTTATTCGCCGTAAGACCTCCGGCCCGAATTTTGTAAAAGTATAGGCATTAAATACGCCATATACGTAAAACAAAAAATCGTATGATTTTAGACATCGACCTGAAGATCGATGTCTTTTTTTTGTGTCCGCTAAGAGATGAAACGGATTTCCCGGTCATGTAAGAAGAGATATAACCGGCCTTGCTCGCAGATCCGAGAATTTGCGGACGGAAAAGAGGCTTTATCGTTATCGGAAAAACGAGGGAAAGTCATATATCTGCTTTGATGATTATAAATAATGCATTTGTGAAACCGTTTGCACTCACAATAAAATGTTGCTTCTGCTAAAAAATCTTTGAAATTCCAAAGTCGAATGTGCTGCTATGGTGCAAAATCACAATATATACAAAAACACGATGAAAACTTTGGTACAAAATTTGTTGACAAACTATAAACAACGTGATAATATTACAACACAAAGCAAACGTTTGCGTGAGTATTGCGCGAGCGGGGAAAAACAAAATTTAACGGAGGTACAAAATGTCAACGAAAAAGATTTTGGCAGTTCTACTGGCGCTGTTCGTCCTTGCAACTGCAGTATCCGGCTGTGGGAACAGCGGGAGCAGTTCTGCAGACAGTCAATCTGGAAGCAGCGCGACATCTGAAAACAGCGCCTCTACTGAGGATACAGCCTCTACAGACGGCGAAGTTCCAACCATTTCCCTGATGGTTGTCTGTGGCACGACGCCGCCGGATGCAGATGCGGTTGCGGAAAAGCTCAGCGAGATTACACGCGAAAAGATCGGCTGCAACGTTGAGTTTATTACGATGGAGATCGGCAACGTTGCCCAGCAGCTCAATCTTCTCCTTTCCGGCGGTGATGATACACTCGATGTATTCATGGCAGGCATTTCCGTTCCGTACAGCACAATTGTCAACAATGGTCAGGCCCTTTCGCTTGATACACTTATGGAGCCTTATGCGGAAGAAGTGAAAACAGCTCTTGGTGAAAAAGTGTATGAATCCGGTCGTGTCAACGGCGAGCTTTACGGTATCGGCCGTCTGCTGGATCAGGCCTCCACAACTTGCTACAACCTTCGCCGCGACATTGCCGAGGAATTCGGCTACAAGAACGGCGATAAGGTTGACCTTGCGGAGCTTACCGAGCTTTTCGGCAAGGTCCGTGAGAAGTATCCGGATACACCGCTTATCGGTCCGATGAATGGCGTACCGAGCATTGGAGATTCCCGAATCGATTCTCTTGGCAACAAGCTTGGTGTTCTGGACAACTACGGCCAGGATACCACGGTTACGAATTATTATGAGAGCGCCGGCTATGAGGAGCTCGTAGGCTACTTCAAGCAGTGGAAAGAGATGGGCTGCTACATGGCGGATATTCTGAATGTCACAGATGCGCCGATCGATTACATCCCGTCCGGTAAGGCATTTGGCTGCTTTGCAAGTCACTTCAGTGCCGAGATGAACGGTATCTGGTCTTCTCAGAACTTCGGTACCGATATCGCTTCCCTCCAGATCTATGAGGATGCGGTCGCGATCACGCCGGGGGCCTATGAATGCATCAACCCGGCCACGAAGAATCCGGAAGCTGCAGCAGCTCTTATCTACTTGATGGCGACCGATCCCGACGTTGAAAATCTTCTGATCAACGGTATTGAGGGTCAGCACTATCAGGTGCTCGAGGATAACACGGCTACATACGTTGATGGCAAAGACATTTCTACCACAGGCTGGTGCCTTGGTTATTCTTGGACGGCATTAAACTCTACGATTTCCATTCCGTTTGAATATCCTGCAGATTATTACGATCGTATGCTTGCAGCCAACAAGAATGCACAGCAGTCCAAGGCTTTTGGTTGCCAGTTCGACCTTACAGGCGTTTCGGATGCGGTCTCCGCTTGCACGAATGTCGTGAACCAGTATGAGAATGCATTATCCGGCGGTGCCGTCGAAGATTTCGATGCAACGCTCGCACAGTTCCAGCAGGGACTTCGTGATGCCGGTATCGATGAGATTGTTGCGGCAAAACAGGAACAGCTCGATGCATTTCTGGCAGGCTGATTCTGAAATAAAATGATATAATTATAAGACTGGGCCTGCTGCATAAACTGGAAATATGTACGCAGACCCGGTTCTATTTCAGAATAAAAGCGTCGCCGTAAGGCTTATGTGCAGTTCGTTTCTCCCCGGTATCTATTTCATTTTCAGACATGTATCAAACGGAAAGACAAGAGGTAATAAAATGTCAAATTCTACAAGTCAGAATAGACAAGGGAAAATTAAGAAAAAAGGCAGCTTTACACGCAATCTCCCGCTGTATCTTTTGATGATTCCCGGTCTTCTTTATCTTATCATCAACAATTATCTGCCGATGTTCGGCTTGACCTTTGCATTTAAGAAAATCAACTATACAGTCGGTGTTTTTGAAAGCCCGTGGGTGGGTCTGGATAACTTCACCTATCTTTTTAAGACAAGTGACGCCTTTGTAATCTTCCGCAATACACTTTGCTATAATCTGGCATTTATCGTACTCGGTACGGTTTTGGCAATCGTTGTGGCGATTTTCCTTGAGCAGGTACGCACGAAAATGCTGCGTGTTTATCAGACGAGCATTCTGATTCCGTATCTTCTGTCCATTACGGTTGTCAGCTATCTGGCATTTGCATTTCTCAGCTCGGATAACGGTTTTATCAACAATTCAATCTTAAAGCTGCTTGGTATGGACGAGATCAGCTGGTATTCCTCGCCGAAATACTGGCCTTTTATCCTCACGTTCATTTATCTGTGGAAAAGCTTCGGCTATTCGTCTATCCTCTATTTTGCGACTCTGATCGGCATCGACGATTCTTATTATGAGGCGGCGGTTATTGATGGTGCTTCCACATGGCAGCAGATTCGTCACATCACGCTCCCGTGCCTCAAGACCACAATCATTACGTTGGTTATTATGCACATCGGCAGAATGTTCTATTCGGATTTTGGTCTGTTTTATCAGGTGCCGATGAACAACGGTCTTCTGTTCAGTGTAACAAACACAATTGATACGTATGTTTACCGCGGACTCCTGCAACTCAACGATGTTGGTCGTTCCTCGGCAGCCGGTTTCTTACAGTCTATTCTCGGTTTTGTTCTGGTTATGATTACGAATATGATTACGAGAAAGATCGATAAAGAAAGCGCGTTGTTCTGATTATACGGGAAAGGGATGATACTATGATTACCACAAGTAAGTCTGCTAAAATTATACCGCATATTGTTCTGATAATCTTAACGTTGGTGTGCTTGCTTCCGCTCTTGCTCCTGTTGATGGCATCCCTCACGGATGAACAAACACTTATGCTGAACGGTTATTCCTTCTTTCCGGAAAAATTCAGTGCGGATGCTTATACGTATATCTTTAAAACAGGAAAAACGGTTTTGCGCGCGTATGGCATTACCTTCTTTGTAACGGCAGTCGGTACAGTCTGCAATGTATGCATGACGGTATGCCTGTCTTATCCGCTTGCACGCCCGGGCCTCAAAGGTCGAAATGCGATCGCATTCTTTGTGTTTTTTACGATGCTCTTTAACGGCGGTCTCGTGCCGACGTACATTATGTATTCGCAGTTCTTTCATATTCGCGATACGATCTTTGCCCTTTTGATCCCGAGTTTTCTGATGAGTCCGTTTAACGTAATTCTAATGCGCAATTACTTTAAAACGAATATCCCGGATGCAATCATCGAAGCCGCAAAGCTGGACGGCGCAAGTGAACTGCGTACGCTCGTCAACGTCGTATTGCCTATGTCAACACCGATCATCGGAACGATTGGTCTGATGTCCGGTCTGGCTTACTGGAACGACTGGACGAACGGTCTGTACTACCTTGTAAAACGTACGGATCTGTACAGTATTCAGAACGTTCTGACGAATATGCTTAACAACATTCAGTTTCTCAAAACCGCAACGCAGCTGCAGGGCATCAATATTGAAATGGGTACACTTCCGAGCGTCAGCATCCGTATGGCAATCGCAGTTGTGGCTGTTATCCCGGTCATGATCGTGTATCCGTTTATTCAGAAATCTTTCGTCAAAGGCATCGTCATTGGCGGCGTCAAGGGTTGATAAAAAGGGGAAAGAGCATGTCTGACTGGAAAAAATATATGGAACAAAGTGATGCTTACGCAGCGTCGCTCTGTAAAAAATCGCATAAAGTCTACGATGTAGATCCTTATGTTATGGTTTTTGAAGATGAAGATGTGCCCGGTATTTTTCATATCTATTATGATGCACACAGCAAGGGCGCAAGTGCGTGGATGCACCTGATTGTCGGACATGCGACGATCGTTTATACAAATGATCGTATTTAACGCGTTTTAAAAAACTGCTTATTTTGGAGGTAAAAGTATGGCACAAATCCATTGCAATTTCTTTTCGTATTCACTTTGTCACGGTGTTGATATCGAAGTGACGCTTCCGTCTTTTACATCCTGCAATATGGATGATCCGCATACACACAGCTTGCCGGGGAAGTTCCCGGTTGTATATTTGCTGCATGGTATGGGAAACGACTATATGGCTTGGCTCCGCTATACAAGCGTTGAGAGATATGCAGAAGAAAAAAGGATTGCTATCGTTACATTCTCTGTCGGAAACAAGGCGTATATGAATGATGATATGGGCGACAATTACTACGATTTCCTGAATCACGAACTTCCTGAATTTGTTGAAGCCTATTTCCCGATTTCCGACAGTCCGAAGGATCGCTATATTGCAGGTCTTTCCATGGGCGGCTACGGCGCGTTGCTGCACGGCATTGAGAATCCGGACCGGTACAGCGCGATCGGTGCATTATCTCCGGCCGTATTCTCGAAAAAGGATATGGAAAGCAAAAAGACGAAGGGGCCGCAGTGGGTGGATCTTTACGCTGCGACAGAAAAAGCTGTGGCAGAGGGTAAAAAGCTGCCGGATCTCTTCCTGAGCATCGGTGACAGAGATTTCCTTTATAAGAGTGTGCAGGAATACCATAAATTTGTTGAACCGATTTGGAAGAGCGGTCGGCTGCGCTATGATGACCTGCCCGGTTATGAGCACGAATTTGCCATTTGGGATCTTGAAATCAATAATTTCCTCGACTGGATCGACAGAGGGGATGTCTACAAGAAGATGGGTGCCAACAAAGTGTAAAGCAAAGGAATACGGCAATGAAAATTTCAGAAATCATTGATAAATTAGAAGCATATCACGGACCGCTGGAGTCGGAGCGCAGAACGTGCGACATCGTGCAATACGGCGATCCGGATCAGATCTGCACAGGAATCGTGTTGTCCTGTTGCCCAACGGCAGAGGTCATTCGTAAAGCTGCTGAGCTGGGATGCAATTTAATCATCGGCCATGAGCCTCTTTTCTACGACGGGTGGGACGAGACCGATTGGCTTCAGGATAACTGTGTGTATCAGGCAAAAAAACAACTTCTTGACCGTCTCGGTATCGTTGTATACCGCGATCACGATCATATCCACAATCATAGACCCGACGGTATCTTTTCCGGGTTGGCTAAAATGCTCGGCTGGGAACAGTATCAGGAGACGGAAAACTATTTTCCGGGAACCGCGTACCACTTGCCGCTCACTACGGTCCGCGCGGTGGCGGAGCATGTTGCGCATACCATGCAAATTGACGGAATTCGCATTATAGGAGACCCTGAAATGCCTGTGGAGCGCGTAGCTATCGTCGGACATTTTTTTGGAACGGACTGGGACAGGCAAAATATACAGCTCATTGAAAAAATGAATTGCGACTTAATCATTCCCGGTGAGGTGATCGATTGGACAATCGGCGAGTATGTGCAGGATGCAAATACTTTGGGAATCCGACGCGCGCTGCTGAATGTCGGACACTTCAATTTGGAAGAACCCGGAATGCGGTATATGGCACAGTGGTTGCCGAAAGTGCTTGCGTGTGATCTTCCGATCCATTTTGTACAATCCGGTAACAGTTTTAGCTGGCTTTCGTTCAAAAAGGCAGAAGAAGGCAAGAGATTATAAAAATATGGAGGTAAGTAAACTTGACTGCAGATTTGATGTTGACGCTTGAAAAAGCCATGCAGGCATGGCAGCCCCCAGAAATTCCGGAAGATATTCCGCAGGGAGATACTCCGGGAGACAAAATATGGATTGGATCGCAGCAGAAAGAAAAAGCCGCAAAGATTTTTCCGGTAGTTTTACCTATGCTGCGCGAAGTTCTGGAAAAATCACCGGCAAAACGAGCGGTTATTACGGTGTGCGGTGGATCCGGCGTGGGAAAAACGGGTATTTCGTCCCTTTTGACATACTATTTTAATCAACTCGGAATTGGGTGCTATACGCTGTCCGGCGACAATTACCCTCGTCGTATTCCTTCTTTGAATGACGCGGAACGTATGCGAATTTTCCGTTTAGCAGGCATACGCGGTATGCTGGAGCAGAATGTTTATACCCCGGATGCCGCACGCGAACTTAAAGCACTGCAGGAAGCGGAAACGGACTCTGCATCGAAAGAAGCAGACAGATACCCGTGGCTGACCATATATCAAAAAGCCGGTCGAAAGGCGTTGGCAGAATATCTCGGTTCCGAACAGGAACAGGAATTCGATGAACTGTCCAAAACGCTGACACAGTTTAAAAGCGGTGCGGATAAGATATGGCTGAAAAGAATGGGCCGCACGGAGACGGAGCTTTGGTATGAAGAAAAGGATTTTCGGAATATTTCGGTGATTATTCTCGAATGGACGCACGGCAATTGCGGAAAGTTTGACGGTGTGGATATTCCGATCCTGCTGAACAGTACACCGGCTGAAACGAGAGAATACCGTCTGCTTCGTGCTCGAGATGCAAATACAGATACGCCGTTTATTGCTATGGTTTTGGAAATAGAGCAGGGTATGTTAGAAAACCGAGCACATGCTGCAAAAATTATCTTGTCAAAATCCGGCGACTTTTTAACTTACGAACAGTTTAAGCGGCAAATGGATGCCGGTCGATAGGAGATATTGTATGTGTGACGGTGATTTCTGCCTTGGCCCGATGCTGAATGCTTATCCTGACAGCTTGGGCGGCACATTAAAGGAATGTATATCGTTTTTGGAACAACCGGAAATGAAGGACGTATTTTCTTCGTTCTATATTCTTCCAAGCCTGTTCAACACCGATCTTGATCGCGGATTTTCTGTTATAGACTATCGACTCAATGACTTGCTGGCAGAACAAACGGATCTCGATGCGCTGCGCTCAATGGGAATTGACTTGAAGTTGGATTTTGTACTAAATCATGCTTCGGTGCTTTCCGAGCAATTTCAGGATATACTGAAAAACGGGGAACAATCCCTCTATCGTGACTTCTTTATAGATTGGAACAGATTTTGGGCAGGTCATGGAACGATGACCGAGGAGGGATATATCCGGCCGGACCCCGAACTGCTGCAAAATATGTTTTTCCGTAAACCCGGCTTGCCGATTTTAATGGTGCAGTTTCCTGACGGCAGCAATGTTCCGTATTGGAATACTTTCTATCAGGAAGTTGTCTATTCCCATGTAGATGCGCAGGACTTTATGGCAATCACACACGGAAAATATGCTCCGGCAGTTCGGTTGGCTTCTTTGGTCAATGCGGCTGTCGAGCAGGGCAAATGGCCCGAGCAGACGGAACTTGGTCAATTAGAGGTGTATCGCGGTGCGGTGGTTGACTTCATGGAAAGAAATCGTCGATATTTGGGTCAGATGGATCTGAATATCCGTTCACCGCTCGTTTGGAAATTCTACAAAAATACGCTGCAAACACTTGCCGGTTACGGCGCAAAAATCGTTCGTCTGGACGCCTTTGCCTATGCACCGAAAGAGCCGGGTGCACGGAATTTCTTGAATGATCCGGGAACATGGGAGCTGCTCGGCAAGGTGACAGATTTGGCAAAACCGCTGGGTATCACGCTTTTGCCGGAGATACATGCCAGCTATGCGGAGGGAACATACCGCACGATTGCAGAAAAAGGGTATATGGTGTATGACTTTTTCCTACCCGGATTATTGCTGGATGCACTTGAACGAAGGTCCGGAGAAGTTCTTGTACAGTGGATACGGGAAATCTGTGACCGCAGAATGCTGACTGTTAATATGTTGGGCTGTCATGATGGTATTCCGTTGTTGGATTTAAAAGGGCTGCTTCCGGAAGAAAGAATCCAAAGCCTCATTGATACAGTGGTGTCCCGTGGTGGATATGTGAAAGATCTGCACGGCGCAAAAAACGTATACTATCAAGTAAATGCCACGTATTACAGTGCACTGGGAGAAGATGACAAAAAAATGCTTCTGGCACGGGCAATACAGCTTTTCATGCCGGGTAAACCGCAGGTTTGGTATCTGGATCTGTTTGCCGGTCGTAATGATCATGCTGCCGTCCAAAGGGCGGGTGCCGGTGGGCATAAAGAAATCAACCGCACGAACCTGACATGCTCTGATATAGCTTCCGGAATGAAAAAGCCGATTGTGCAAAAACAAATCGAGCTTTTGCGGATGAGAAACCAGTTTCCTGTTTTTTCTGCAAATGCAAAAATCATGGCTGAAACGAACGGAACGAAAATGGATATTCGTTGGCAATCTGGCTCTGAAGAAGCGATTCTCCAAATAGATTTCGGCGATTATTCCTTCTCTGTCTCCGTTCGAGATACGTCTTCCGATACAGAATATTTCAAGTACGATTCGTAATGTGTATGGCGATTTAGCCGGAATTGAAAATAAGATGCACTGAGAAGTACGATTTTATCAAAAAAAGTCTTGGCGACTGTTTGCAGCTCCTGCTGTGTCGCCAAGACTTTTCTTTATGCTTTTAAAGCTTAATAATACCGAATGACCGCGATAACCTTGCCGAGAATGGTGATTTCATCGGAGATGATGGGCTCGAAATCCGGGTTTTCGGGCTGGAGACGGAACGTGCCCTTCTCCTTATAGAAGCGCTTCACAGTGGCTTCATCGCCGATCATGCCGACCACGATCTCGCCGTTTTCCGCCACGGGCGTTTTCTCTGCGATGACATAGTCGCCGTCCAGAATGCCGGCGTTGATCATGCTCAGGCCGTCCACGTGCAGTGCGAAAAGCTCCTTGCCGCTTTTGTCCGGATAGGGAATATAGCCCTCAATGTCTTCCACGGCCAGAATGGGCAGACCGGCCGTCACCTTGCCGAGAATCGGCACCTGCTTTGCGGCAGATGCGCCTACAATGTGAATGGAGCGATTCAGGCCCGCATCGCGTGTGATATAGCCAAGCGCCTCCAAAGATTTCAAGTGGGAATGCACCGTAGAGGTGGAGCGCAAACCGGTCGCCGCGCAGATCTCACGCACAGAGGGCGGCACGGCACGTTCCGCCATGGTGGAGCAAAGATAGTCATATACAAGCTGCTGGCTTTTCGTTAAACTCGCCATATGCGATTCCTCCGTTTTAATACAAAATCAGTCCCGTAGAAATGGGCAGTTCTTTAATTAAAACCATTGTATCATATATTTTCGAAAAATGCAAACGATTGTTTGCTTTTTCTGCGGATTTTCTCGAAAAAAGCGTTCATAAATGCGTTCCAAAATCTTTAACGTTTATTCATGGCTATTTAACAACTCTTTTTGAAACCGCGGTATAATATAAGCGTATTCGAAAGAAAAGGAACCGCACCTTTCTTGGATACATGTTCTACCCTCCTCAATATACCCCTCAAGCTAAAAGGAAGAAGGACCGAGCCGCATCGGTCCTTCTTCCTTTTGTATAATGGTATTTTCAGCGCGGAAAAGTGCCGATTTTGCACAGCATTGAAACTGAAAGTTTCCGTCTTCCGAAAATCCGCGGACTGAAGTATAGTTGCATATTTTTCTCAAACCCGCCCATACTACGGGTAAAGAAACCCAATGACGCTAAAAACAGGAGAGAGAAATATGGCTATGCACTTTAAAAAGCAGGAAAAAACCGAAGCGGAGCGCAAAAAGAGTACGGAGCGGCGCGGGTTTTACCTTGCGCTTGCCGTGTGTCTGACGGCCATCGGCATTGCGGCGTGGAGCACATACGATACCGTTTCCGGGTTCTTGGAGCCCACAGGGAGCGAGAGCAGTGCGTCTTCCGCCGCGTCCACACCGCGCCCCACGCCTGAAACATCCGTCCCCGTAGACGATGACCCGGAGAGCGCCGTTTCTGCGGGCCACGCGCAGGGCACTGTGCCGGAGGTCTCCGCAAGCACAGAAGCGGAGCCGCAGGAAGTGAACGCTCCTGCAGAAGAAACGCCCGTCGAAGAGACCGCTGCCGAGCCGACGTATACGGTCAGCGAAACGCTTACCCGACCGGTGCCGGGGGAGGTCATGACGGAGTTTTCCGATACGCCGGTATACTCCGAAACGATGCGCGACTACCGCGTACACGCGGGCACGGATTACACCGCGGCGCACGGCGAAACCGTGCACGCCTGCGCAAACGGAATTGTAAAAGAGACGCATACGGACATGCTGCGCGGGAATATGATTGTGATAGAGCACGGCGATTACGAAGTGCGCTATTGCGGACTCGGTGAAACGTTCCTCGTGCATGAGGGCGACGTCGTCACGGCCGGGCAGGACATCGGCAGCGTGACCGCCGCGCCGTTTGAGTCCGCGCTCGATTCCCACCTGCATATCGAAGTCACCAGAAACGGCGAGCCAGTAGACCCGGAATCTGTCTTCGGTTAAAATTGAGCCAAACTGCCCCCGGCATCGTTTTAGGGGCGCGCAGCCTCGGTGTAAAAATGCACCGGGGCTGCTTTTTGCTGTTCAAAAATATTTTGCTGTTTACAATTTGTTCCTTGATTTTTCTGGTTTCTCGTTCTATAATATAGTTCAAAATAGAACGAAAGTAAGCGAGTATATGATATTTTGGGAGCGGCAAAAATCTCTTACGGCGTTTTACGAAGCGTGCACAAAGCCGGTGCGTGATGCATACGACCTGACGCAGATGCAATTCAATATTTTAATGTTCCTGCACAATAACCCGCAGTTTGATACGGCGGGTGATTTAGTCAAAACGCGCCACCTCACAAAATCGCACGTTTCAACGGCGTTAAAGGAACTTGAAGCGCGCGGGTGGATTGAAGCGCATTACGCTGCGGGCAACCGCAAAAGTCAACATTTACGCATCACGAAAAGCGCCGAAGCCGTCATCGCGGCGGGAAAAGCGGCGCAGGAGGTGTTCGGCAAGCAGCTTTTTAAAGGCTTCACGCCGGGAGAAACCGAGCAGTACAAAGTGCTGTTTGACAAAATGTGTGAAAACGCCGCAGAAGGCTTAGCGGAAACGGAAAGGATGAACTGATATGGAGCTTTTAGTCAAAATCCTCGTCTGCTTTTTGGCGGGCGCGGGCGCAGGCATCGGCACAGGCTTTGCGGGCATGAGCGCCGCCGCGGTCATCGGGCCAATGCTTATGACGTTCCTCGGTGTCCCGGCGTATCAGGCGGTCGGCATCGGCCTTGCAAGCGATGTCCTGGCTAGCGCCACAAGCGCGTGGACATATAAGAAGCATAAAAATCTTGACGTCAAAAACAGCCTGCCGCTGCTCATCAGCGTGCTTGTTATGACATTAGTCGGCAGTTTTGTCGCAAGTCTCCTGCCGGAACGCGCCATGAGCGGCACCATGCAGATCGCCATGATCTTCATCGGCCTGCGTTTCCTTCTAAAGCCGGTCAAAACGACCAAAGAGCAAATGGCCGCGGCCACGCCGAAGGAACGCCTCATCAAATCCATTGTCGGCGGTGTCCTCGTCGGGTTTATCTGTGGCTTCGTCGGCGCGGGCGGCGGCATGATGCTGCTGTTCGTTTTGACGTCGTTCCTTGGCTATGAGATGCACATGGCGGTTGGCACCAGTGTGTTCATCATGGCGTTCACTGCGCTGACCGGTGGCATCAGCCACTTCGCCATCGGCGGCATGCCGGATGTCACATGCCTCGTTCTCTGCGTCGTTTTCACGCTCCTTTGGGCGAAGATTGCCGCCGCCATCGCAAACCGCGCCAGTGCCGTCATCCTGAACCGCGTCGTCGGCATAGTCATGATTCTCACCAGCATCGTGATCTTGCTTGTGAATTATGTATTTTAATAAATAATCTCCTCCATAAAAACGAGACCCCCGAAGCACGCTTTGGCACTTCGGGGGTCTCGTCTGTTTAAGCTTTAATACTCATAATGATGCGCTTCTTTCAGCATCATGTCTTTCACCTTCATCAGGCGGATCTGGGTGGAGCGCTCGTTTTCGTCAAGCTTCATCGTGATGTACTTGATGTTCGTCTGCAGCTCCGGGATCATGACGTGCTCCAGCGCGTTGACGCGACGGCGTGTCTTTTCAATCTCTGCCGCCATCAACTGGCAGGATTTTTCCACTTCCGCCAGCTTCAGCATTTTGGGGAAGACCTCGGAAAGCGAAAGGATCGCGTCGTCAAGGTCGCCGGTCGTAAAAGCGAAGCCGTAGGAGTACATATCGTTCTGGTCCGGTGTACGCGTCTTAAAGTCAAAATCCGGAATCTCCACGCTCATCACGTTCTGCGTGCCGGCGGAGATTGTCAGTTCCTGCTTCGGCGCAAGCAGCGCGGTGTTCAGCATTTCGTCCGGCATACCGGCGCGCGCCAGCATGAAGTTCTGATTAGCGGAGACGAGTGCCGTCTCCACTTCTTCGCGCAGCGCTTTGTTTTCGCGCACCTTATCGAGGAACTGACGCATCAGCTCGTCGCGCTTATCCTTCAGAAGCTTGTGCCCGCGCACGGCGGTGACGAGCTTCTTTTTCAGCCGCGTCAGCTCCATTCTGGTGGGGTTTACCTGGGTGCCTGCCACCGCGCATCACACCTTTCCGTAATACTGATCGAGGTACTTGTCGTCGATTCGCTTCAGTTCGCTTCTGGGCAGGATGGAAAGCAGCTTCCAACCGAGCTCCAGCGTGTCTTCAATATCGCGGTTCGTGTTGTAGCCCTGCGAAACATACTCGTTTTCAAAGGCGTCCGCAAACTTCGCGTACAGCTTATCGATGTCCGTCAGCGCGGCTTCGCCGAGGATGACCATGAGCTCCTTTGCTTCTTTACCGCGTGCGTAGGCGGCAAACAGCTGGTTCATGGTGCTCGCGTGGTCGGCACGGGTCTTGCCCTCGCCGATGCCCTTATCCTTCAAACGGGACAGCGACGGCAGAACGTCGATCGGCGGCGCAATATTCTTGCGGTACAGCTCACGGCTCAGAATGATCTGCCCCTCGGTGATGTAGCCCGTAAGGTCCGGGATCGGGTGGGTCTTGTCGTCTTCCGGCATGGTTAAAATCGGGATCAGTGTGATGGAACCCGTCTTGCCGTTCTGGCGGCCTGCGCGCTCGTACAGGGACGCTAAGTCCGTGTACATGTAGCCCGGGTAGCCGCGACGGCCCGGCACTTCCTTACGTGCGGCGGAGACCTCACGCAGCGCGTCCGCGTAGTTCGTAATATCCGTCATGATGACGAGAACATGGTAGTTCTTTTCAAAAGCGAGGTATTCCGCAGCAGTCAGCGCCATGCGGGGTGTTGCGATACGCTCAATGGCCGGGTCGTTTGCAAGGTTTACAAACATGACCGTGCGGTCGATGGCGCCCGTCTCGCGGAAGCTTTCGATGAAGAAGTTTGATTCCTCGAACGTGATACCCATAGCAGCAAACACAACGACGAACGGGTCGTTCGTGCCGCGCACCTTAGCCTGACGTGCAATCTGTGCGGCAAGCTGGGCATGGGGCAGACCGGAAGCGGAGAAGATCGGCAGCTTCTGGCCGCGCACCAGCGTGTTCAGACCGTCGATGGCCGAAACACCGGTCTGGATGAACTCCTGCGGGTAGTTGCGGGCCGCCGGGTTCATCGGCAGACCGTTGATGTCGTCGCGGCGGTTGGGCAAAATCTCCGGGCCGTCGTCAATGGGGCGGCCGAGGCCGTCGAAAATACGACCCAGCATGTCTTCGCTTACGCCCAATTCCATCGTTCTGCCGAGAAAGCGCACGCGGCTGTTCGAAAGGTTGATGCCGGTGGAGCTTTCAAAAAGCTGCACCAGCGCGTTGCCCTCGTTAATTTCCAGCACCTTGCAGCGGCGCTTTTCACCGTTTGCAAGTTCAATTTCCGCCAGCTCGTCATACGTTACGTTTTCAACGCCCTTTACGAGCATCAGAGGACCTGCGACCTCCTGTATGGTTCTGTATTCCTTTGGCATCAGAAGTCCTCCTTGTTTTCAATGGCTTTGTCAATCTGCTGAGAGAGCTCTGCGCAGATCGCATCGTATTCCGCGGAGACCCGGTCGTTCGCCGTGTATTTAAAGCGGCCTATTTTTTCGCGAACAGGCAGCGCGATGAGGTCGTCGACCTTCGCGCCCTTGTCGAGCGCCGCAACGCACTGGTCGTAGAAGTGAACGACCAGCAGCATCATGTCGTGCTGCTTTTCAAGGCTTGTGTACGTGTCCGTCTCATGGAATGCGTTCTGGTGCAGGAAGTCTTCACGAATGGAGCGTGCAGCCTCCAGCTTCAAGCGGTCAGGCGCGGAAAGCGCGTCCATACCGACAAGCTTTACAATTTCCTCAAGCTCTGCTTCGTCCTGCAAAATGCGCATCAAACGCGCACGCAGATCCATCCAGTCCTCCGCCACGTTCGTGTTGAACCAGTTCGCCATCGTGTCCACATAAAGGGAGTAGGAGGTCAGCCAGTTCACGGCGGGGAAGTGGCGCTTATACGCAAGGTTTGCATCAAGACCCCAGAAGACCTTGACGATACGCAGCGTCGCCTGTGAGACCGGCTCCGAAATATCGCCGCCCGGAGGGGAAACGGCGCCGATAACGGAAAGCGCACCCTCGCGGCTGTCGCTGCCGAGCGTAATGACGCGGCCGGCACGCTCGTAGAACTGTGCCAGACGGCTGCCGAGGTACGCGGGGTAGCCTTCTTCGCCCGGCATCTCTTCCAGACGGCCGGACATTTCACGCAGTGCCTCCGCCCAGCGGGAGGTGGAGTCTGCCATGAGGGCTACGGAATAGCCCATGTCACGGAAATACTCCGCAATGGTGATGCCGGTGTAAATGGACGCCTCACGCGCCGCAACCGGCATATCGGACGTGTTTGCGATGAGCACGGTGCGCTTCATCAGCGAATACCCGGTTTTCGGATCAACGAGCTCCGGGAACTCGTTCAAAACGTCGGTCATCTCGTTGCCCCGTTCGCCGCAGCCGATGTACACAACGATGTCGGCTTCCGCCCACTTTGCAAGCTGATGCTGCACAACGGTCTTGCCGCTGCCGAACGGACCCGGTACGGCCGCTACGCCGCCCTTTGCAATCGGGAACAGCGCGGTCTC
>ERZ894236.498-NODE-498-length-46409-cov-64.0681_pt1 | contig 46409 bp, 39 predicted proteins | sample MGYA00380297_ERZ894236 | MGnify/ENA primary metagenome ERZ894236 (study PRJEB32331, sample SAMN06328420) | human gut metagenome | biome: human gut microbiome; feature: stool | host: Homo sapiens | collected 2014-08-04 ... | reverse complement strand
AGAAAAAAAGAATTCAGACATAAGATCTGAATTCTCGTTAAGTTAATGACATTGGTCCCACTCCTGTAGCCATGATCAGACAGCGGTTTGTATAAATCCCCAAAAGCATACCGCTGAGACACACGCCTGTCCAAAGTCCGATCAGAACGGCCTGTACAATTGTAATTTCCATTTCTCTTCCTCCTATAGATGTTTTTTCCTATAAATATTTCGTAAGATCCACATTGGATGCTGTATCCGCACCTGTCGGTGTTGATTTTGTATTAAATGTAATATTGTATTTTTCTTTTAATGTCCGCAGTGCTGCTTTGTCCTCTTCTCCAAGTGCAATGTACGGGCTGACCTCCTGTTTTCCCGGCGCTCTGTGAATATTTCTTTTACACATTCCTCGTTTTTGTAATTTTTCTACGAATAACACATCATATTTTTATGCATTATGACTATAAATTTATCGTTTTATGTACAACTAATCATTATGATATCTAGTTTACTTTTGTTTTCAGTTTACCACCTGTTCATCCTCAGTTTGGTAAACCACGTTTTTGTTTACTAACTTTTTTTCTGGTAAAAGCAGAATTATCCTTGCCGCGTATATTCCCGAAACGTTAAAAGAATTAAAAGAACTGGGATTTTCTTCTGTCTGCACTTTTCAAAATATGAAGCCGAACTTTCATCCAATATAAAAAAACAGCCAAATCTGCAGAAATCGGTGCAGCTTTGGCTATTCTTTCTCTATGATTCTCTTCCTAAAATATGTTCTACGATATCTTCCTGCCTTTTCTCCTCTTCCGGCTTCTTCTCTGCCGGATCTTCCTGTGACGATGTACCGTTCTCCACTTCCAGACACGCCTGTATCGCCTCGTTCAACGATAACATCTTGTCGTCCAGCTCAGATACCATCTGTGCACACTCCTGTAGCTCACGGCTGATATAATCCGGTGCATCCCCTTCAAACTTATAGTAGATCTTATGTTCCAGACTGGCCCAGAAATCCATGGCAATGGTACGGATCTGAATCTCCACCTTGGTATCTACCACACTGTCCGAAAGAAAAATCGGCACAGATACAAGCATATGATAGCTCTTGTATCCACTCTCTTTCGGCTTTTTGATGTAATCCTTGATCGCAAGTACTTTCAGATCTGTCTGATTCCCGATCATCTCTGCAAGGCGGTAAATGTCTGACGTAAAAGAACAAATCAGACGCACCCCCGCAATATCATTGATATACCGGAGCATATTCTCAATTGAAGTCTCATATCCGTATCGCTTCAGCTTTTTTACGATACTCTCCGGTGTCTTGATCCTTGTCTTGATATGCTCGATTGGATTATATTTATGTACATGCTGAAACTCATCATTGAGGATCTCCAGCTTTGTTCCTACTTCTTTCAATGCTGCGTTATATAAGAAAATGACGGTCTTCCAACTATCCACATCTTCGTAATTTTTGATCGCATCTTCCATCTGGTGTTCTCCTCTCAATTTGGAAAATCTCCCTTCTCATTTAGTCATTATCAGTATACCATATTTGACTCTGACTGTCATAAACTTCATGCTTTTTTTAGAAAGAAAACTTCTCTGATCAGAGAACCATCTGTTCCGTTTTTATACTGTCTGGAACAATGACCGGAAGCGTTTCATCGCCTCCTGCGTACTCTCATGTGTGCCGAATGATGTCAGTCGGAAGTACCGTTTTCCATTCTCACCAAAACCGGCTCCAGGGGTTCCAACTACCTGGATCTTTTCTAAAAGCTCATCAAAAAATGACCAGGAATCCATCCCATTCGGACACTCAAACCACACATACGGGGAATGTACACCACCATAAAAACGAATCCCAAGATCGGTCAGCGTCTCTGTGATCACACGCGCATTCGTCCGGTAGTATTCCAGATTTTCCCTGCACTGTCTGATTCCTTCCTCACGAAATACAGCTGCAGCCGCCTTCTGTACAATATAAGAAGTTCCGTTATATTTTGTACACTGTCTTCTGTTCCACATTGCATTCAAAGACATTTCTTCTCCGGTGGATGCCGTAAATACAAGTTCTTTCGGAACAATGGTATAGCCACATCGTGTCCCGGTAAATCCGGCAGTTTTGGAAAGAGAACAGAACTCAATGGCGCACTGTTTCGCACCTTCAACAGCATAGATACTTCTCGGCAGCTCCGGATCTGATATAAAAGCTTCATACGCCGCATCAAAAAGAATCACTGCCTGATTCTTTCTGGCATAATCCACCCATTCTTTTAGCTGTTCTTTGTTATAACATGCACCGGTCGGATTGTTTGGAGAGCAGATATAAATGATATCTGCATGCTGATCCCAGTCCGGCATCGGAAGGAAGTCGTTGTCTGCATTTCCCTGAATATATTGGATCTGGTTCCCGCACATCACATTCGAATCTACATAGACCGGATACACCGGTGTCGGGATCAGGATCACATTGTCATGTGCAAACAGATCGGTAATATTTCCGGTGTCGCTCTTGGCACCATCTGATATAAAAACCGCAGAGGCATCCACATCCACACCGTTTCTTTTGTAGTAATCCACAATTGCGTTTCTTGTATCGGCATATCCCTGTTCCGGTCCATAGCCTTTGAATGTGTCTGCTGACATCATCTCCCCTGCACCTTCAAGCAGCGCCTCTCCCGCACATTCACACAATGGACGGGTCACATCTCCGATTCCCAGGCGGATGACTTCTTTTTCCGGATTCTGTTTTGTATACTCTGCCACACGATGTGCAATTTCCGAAAAAAGATAGTTTTCCTGCAGTTTCAAATAGTTTTCATTTAAATTCGGCATTGTTTTTCCTTCCTACTTTTCAGTTATGTCTCATCAAACAACAGCGTCAGAATCATCTGTGCTGTTTCTACCATATTGGTTCCATTATCCATACTGCACTTCTGCAAATATTTATGAGCCTCGTCTTCTGTCAGATAATTGCGCTCCATCAGCAGAAATTTTGCATTGCGAATATAATTTTCTTCCTTCTCACTTCGTTTTTTGGGAGCTTTTGATTTCTTTTGCACCCTTCGCTCCAACTGACCAAGTACCATATTCGCAGTATTGACCAGATCATACGCTTTTACCGGCATAGTCAATGACAACATCCCGGCACCCGCCCGTGCTACCGTTTCTTCCGATCCCACAAGCACAGATTCAAAATTCCGGGGCAGACAATCCACCAGATCCAGATAATACATATCGGGCATCCGGTAACCGCTGATAACAAGACCATACGGATATTCATTCACCATTTGGAGAGCCGCAGCGGCAGAAGAACACGCAAACACCGTCTGAAATCCGTGTTCCATCAGTATTTTTTTCACTTTTTTCGCATTCTCAAGATTCGGTAGTACAACAACAATGACTCCCATCTGCGGCCTCCACTAATTCTCCTAAACCAGATACAGATACTGCTCCAGTTCCCATTTTGTCACCTGTTCCAGATAGTCCTTCCATTCTCTGCGTTTCATTTTCTGATATTCTTTCACATAAGCTTCTCCCAGAACTTCCCGAATCAGGGGATCTTTGCCCATCGCATCCAGTGCCACACCCAGATTCTCAGGCAGACTCTGGATTCCACGCTGTCTTTTTTCTTCACAGGACAGTCTTCGGATGTCTTCGGTCAGTTCGGCCGGAGCTTTCTTCTGTTTTTTCAGGCCGTCCAAACCTGCTTCCAGACAAAGCGCCAGTAAAAGATATGGGTTTGCCGCACAGTCCGGACTTCGAAGTTCCAGGTCTATGCCTTCTTTTCTGCGTTTTCGAACGTAGAGAAGCGCATTCCTCTGTGTTTTGGACCAGGTCACATCAGAAGGCGCCTCGAATCCCGGAACCAGACGCTTATAGGAGTTGACCAATGGATTGGCAATGGCTGTCATTCCCACGATGTGCTCCAGAACCCCTGTAAGGAATGCTTCTCCGTCTGCACTTAATTTGCCTGCCTCGTCCGTAAAAAGGTTTCTTCCGTTTTTAAGCAGACGCATATGCAGGTGTAGGCCGGAACCGTTCACATCCTGTCTTGGTTTTGGCATAAACGTTGCGTGCAGCCCATAGCGTTTTGCAATGGTACGGACTGCTATTTTAAAAGTCATCATCTTGTCTGCCGTAGAAAGGGCATCCTCAAATGTAAAGTCTATTTCATGCTGTGCCGGAGCAATCTCATGGTGAGAGGATGCGATCTGATATCCCATTTCCTCCAATGTCAAAATAATATCCCGCCTCGTGTTCTCTCCCAAATCAATTGGAGATGTATCAAGATATCCTGCTTTTTCATGGGAAACCGTTGTCGGCATCCCATCATCATCTGTGTGAAACAAAAAGAACTCACACTCTGGATTCACTTCCAGTGTGTATCCCATCTCTTCTGCTTTTTCCAGTACACGTTTTAAGATCAGACGCGGACTCAACTCATATTCTTCTCCATCTTCATTGCATACATCACACAGAAAACGAGCGACTTTTCCATTTTGAGGACGCCATGGCAGTATCGTAAACGTAGAAAAATCCGGTTTGAGATACAGTTGTGTCTCCTCATCTTCGGCAAACCCGTTCAGGGACGCCAGATCAATCGTACAACTGTCATCCATCGCTTCTTCCAGGCAGCTGACCGGAACAGCAATATTTTTTAATGTTCCGAACATATCCGTAAACTGCAGACGGATAAATTCTACTCCTTCTTCCTCCACGATCTGTAGAATTTCTGTTTTTCTATCCTTCTCCATAACATCCTCTCCTTGTCTTACATTCTGACCTTATTATAATTCTATCTTACAGATTTGTATACCCCATCAGAGAACAGTCTACTGCCTTTGCCACCTGCTTTCCTTCCTGGATTGCCCATACAACCAAAGACTGGCCTCTGCGCATATCTCCGGCAGCAAATACCCCGGGCACACTGGTCTCATAAGTTGTTTCCCTGGCTGCCACATTGGTTCTGCCATCTACGGAAACACCAAATGCATCTGTCACATATTTCTGACTTCCAAGAAATCCTGCCGCGATCAGCACCAGACCGACATCGATCGTCTTTTCACTTCCCGGAACCGGAACCATCTGCATTCTGCCTGTTTTTGTATCTTTTTGCGGCTCCAGTTGAATCAAAACTGCCTTTTTTACATTTCCATTTTTGTCCTTCTGAAATTCCTTTACCGTTGTCTGATACACTCTCGGATCTTTTCCAAAAACGGCAATGGACTCCTCCTGACCATAATCCGTTTTTTCTGTACGCGGCCACTGCGGCCATGGATTGGAAGCGGTCCGCTCTTTAGACGGCTTCGGCATCATCTCCAACTGTGTCACCGATTTTGCTCCCAATCTGATTGCCGTTCCCACACAGTCATTTCCGGTGTCACCGCCTCCGATCACCAGCACATGCTTTCCTTTTGCCGGGATAAATGTGCCTTCCTTCAAGTTGTGATCCAGAAGACTTTTTGTGACAGAAGAAAGAAAATCAACAGCAAAATAAATATTTTTACTGTCTCTTCCCGGTACTTCTATGTCTCTTGGATTCGAGGCTCCACAGGCTAAAATGATCCGGTCAAACTGCTTCTGAAGTTCAGCTGCCGTCACATCTTTTCCTACATCTACTCCAGTTTTAAAAAGCACACCTTCTTCTTCCATCAGCCGGATCCTTCTCTCCACTACCTGCTTTTCCAGTTTCATATTCGGGATTCCATAACACAGCAGTCCTCCGACTCTGTCGCTGCGCTCAAATACCGTCACCTGATGCCCTCTTCTGTTCAGAAGATATGCTGCTGCAAGACCTGCCGGTCCGCTTCCGATCACTGCAACGGTTTTTCCGGTGCGTACTTTCGGCGGCTGTGCGCTCACCCAGCCATTCTGGAAGGCATACTCAATGATCATTTTCTCATTGTCCTTGATTGCAACCGGGTCTCCATGGAGTGCACAGGTACATGCCGCTTCGCAGAGCGCCGGGCAGACTCTCCCTGTAAATTCCGGAAAACAGTGCGTTTTTTCCAGACGTTCGTACGCCTGTTTCCAGTTGCCGCGATAGATCAGATCATTGGTTTCCGGAACCAGATTGTGGAGTGGACACCCTGATGTCATCCCTGCGAGCAGACCGCCGTTCTGGCAGAACGGCACCCCACAGTCCATACAGCGTCCCCCCTGTTTTTGCTGTTCTTTTGCAGGCAGTGAAGTTTTGAATTCATGAAAATGTTGAATTCTCTGAAGCGGTGTTTCTGCCTTTGTATTTTTTCTTTCGTATTCTAAAAATCCTGTTGGTTTTCCCATCGTTTCTATACCCCACTTTCTTTTCTCTGAAAGCTCTCATGAAAGGCTTCCATCTGTGCCTGTTCGCTGCTCATCCCCCGCTCTTCCCACTTGGAAGCCAGTGCGATCATCTTCTTATAATCATGAGGAATAATCTTTTTAAATTTCGGCAGATAGGCATCAAAATCTTCCAGGATTTCTTTTCCACGTGCAGAACCCGTATTTTCCACATGTTCCTCGATCATAGTACGAAGCTCCTGAACATCATACTTATTCTCCACCTTTTCAATTGCAACCATTGCTTTATTCAGGTTGCGGTAAAGATGACTGTTCTCATCCAGAACATAGGCAATTCCCCCACTCATTCCTGCAGCAAAGTTCTTTCCTGTTTTTCCGAGAACAACCACGCGCCCGCCTGTCATATATTCACAGCCGTGCTCCCCGACTCCTTCCACCACTGCATAAGCGCCGGAATTACGAACTGCAAATCGCTCTCCTGCCACTCCATTGATGAATGCCTTTCCTGCCGTTGCTCCGTAAAGTGCTACATTTCCGACAATGATGTTTTCTTCTGCCTGATATCCTCTGTTCTTTGGCGGATAAACAACCAGCTTTCCGCCGGAGAGACCTTTTCCGAAATAGTCATTACTGTCTCCGCAGAGTGTCATCGTCATTCCTTTTGGAATAAATGCACCGAAACTCTGTCCGCCGACACCCTTTGCATGGATCATGATCGTGTCTTCCGGCAGCCCTTCTCTGTGGAATCTTGTAATCTCGGATCCCAGGATCGTACCTGCAGAACGATCAATATTTTTTACTTCTGTTTCCAGCACTGCTTTCGTTCCTTTTTCCACTGCACTTTTTAATTTCTTTAACAGCACCTTTTCATCCAGCGTTTTTTCCAACTGAAAATCGTAGGCTTTTCCTTCCTGAAAAGTCACATTTTCTTTTGCCGGATGATACAGGATCTCACTGAGATCCATCTTGTCTGCCATCCGGAACTGCTTTGTCTCATTTTGCTTTAACAGATCGGTTCTTCCTACCATTTCATCCAGCGTACGTACTCCCAGTTTTGCCATATATTCCCGGAGTTCCTGCGCTACAAACCGCATAAAGTTTTCTACATATTCCGGTTTTCCCTGAAAACGTTTCCGAAGTTTTGGATTCTGTGTGGCAATTCCAACCGGACAGGTATCCAGATTGCATACACGCATCATCACACATCCCAGTGTTACAAGAGGCGCTGTTGCAAACCCAAACTCTTCCGCTCCCAGAAGCGCTGCGATCGCCACATCTCTTCCGCTCATCAGCTTTCCGTCTGTTTCAATCCTTACACGTTCACGAAGTCCATTCCGGATCAGCGTCTGATGTGTCTCAGCCAGACCTAATTCCCATGGAAGCCCTGCATTGTGGATGGAACTTTCCGGCGCCGCACCGGTACCACCGTCATAACCGGAGATCAGGATCACCTGTGCTCCTGCTTTTGCAACACCTGCGGCTACGGTTCCAACGCCTGCCTCAGAAACCAGTTTGACTGAAATTCTGGAATATTTGTTTGCATTTTTCAGGTCATAGATCAGCTGTGCCAGATCTTCAATGGAATAAATGTCGTGATGCGGCGGCGGAGAGATCAGACTGACTCCCGGTGTGGAATGTCTTGTTTTTGCAACCCACGGATATACCTTCTTTCCGGGAAGGTGACCTCCCTCTCCCGGTTTCGCACCCTGTGCCAGTTTAATCTGGATTTCCTTTGCGCTGACCAGGTAACGGCTTGTCACACCAAATCTTCCGGACGCCACCTGTTTGATCGCAGAGCATCTGTCTGTTTCGGTATTTGCAGAATCCAGACGCTCATCACTTTCTCCACCTTCTCCGGAGTTGGATTTTCCATGTAGATGATTCATGGCGATCGCCAGTGTCTCATGCGCCTCCTGTGAGATCGATCCATACGACATCGCGCCTGTTTTAAAGCGTTTTACAATCTCTTCTACGCTTTCCACTTCATCCAGCGGAATTGGATTTTTTGCATACACAAAATCCATGAGACTTCGCAGGTATCCTGTCTGCTCTGCATCGATCTTCTTTGTATACTCTTTAAACAACTCATAATTTCCGGTCCACGTTGCCTGCTGCAGCAAATGAATGGTCTCCGGATTGTAGCGATGTTCTTCCCCTCCGGCTCTTCTCTTGTGTTTTCCCATACTCTCCAATGCCAGATTGGTGGACAGTCCCAACGGATCAAAGGCTTTTGTATGATACTCATCTACCTGCTTTTCGATATCCTCCATTGTGATACCGCCGACACGGCTAACTGTACCGGAAAAATATTGATCCGTCACTTCTTTTGAAATTCCGATCGCTTCAAAAATCTTCGCTCCCTGATAAGACTGAATCGTAGAAATTCCCATCTTGGATGCAATTTTTACAATTCCGTGCAAAATTGCCAGCGTATAATCTTCGACTGCTGCATAATAATCTTTATCCAACATCTCTTCTTCGATCAGTTCATGGATCGTATCCAGCGCCAGATATGGATTTACCGCACATGCACCGTATCCCAGCAAAGCAGCAAAATGATGGACCTCTCTTGGTTCTCCAGATTCCAGGATCAGAGAAAGTGAAGTCTGTTTTTTCGTTGCCACAAGATGCTGATGGACTGCGGAAACTGCCAGAAGAGACGGAATCGCCATATGATTTTCATCCACATCCCGGTCAGAAAGCACAAGAATGTCTGCGCCGTCTTTATACGCTTTATCCACTTCCACAAACAGACGCTCCAGTGCCCGTTCCAGTTTTGTACTCTTATAATACGTGATCGGAACAACTGCAACCCGAAATCCTTCTTTTTTCATCTGTTTGATCTTCAGCATATCTGTGTTCGTCAAAATCGGATTGTTAATCTTTAACACCCGACAGTTTTCTTCCTTTTCCTCCAGAAGATTTCCCTGTTTGCCTGCATAGACAGTCGTACTGGTCACGATCTCCTCACGGATCGCATCGATCGGCGGATTGGTCACCTGTGCAAAAAGTTGTTTAAAATAATCAAACAGCGGACGTTTCTTTTCGGAAAGTACCGCAAGCGGTGTATCCACACCCATTGCCGCAATGGATTCGCCTCCGTTTAATGCCATATTCCGGATGGAATTTCGATATTCTTCATACGTATATCCAAACGCTTTCTGCAGCTGTTTTCTCTTCACCGGATCATACTCTTCCACACGCATGTTCGGAATCTTCAGATCTTTGAGTTCCACCAGATTGCTGTCCAGCCACTCTCCATACGGCTGTTTGGCTGTATACATTTCTTTGAGCTCTTCATCCTGATAAATTTTCCCCTTCACTGTATCCACAAGCAGCATTTTTCCTGGATGGAGGCGTTCTTTTAATACAATCTCTTCTTCCGGAACTTCCAGAACACCAACTTCGGAAGACAGGATCAGATCTCCATTTTTCATCACATAATAACGAGATGGACGCAGACCATTTCGATCCAGCACTGCTCCCATGACATCACCGTCAGAAAATACAATCGAAGCCGGACCATCCCAGGGTTCCATCATTGTCGCATAATACTGATAGAAATCACGGACATCCTGAGAAATGGTCGTGTTCTTACTCCATGGCTCCGGAATTGCGATCATCATGGCCAACGGAAGCTCCATTCCACTCATCACAAGGAATTCCAATGTATTGTCCAACATTGCAGAATCCGATCCTCTGGTATCTACTACCGGAAGGATTTTGTGCAGTTCTCCTTTTAACGCATCGGATTCCATCGTTTCTTCTCTTGCCAGCATCTTGTCCGCATTTCCGCGAATGGTGTTGATCTCTCCGTTGTGCACCATAAAGCGATTGGGATGCGCCCTCTCCCAGCTCGGATTTGTATTGGTACTGAACCGGGAATGTACCAGTGCGATCGCAGACTCATAATCCGGATCCTGCAGATCTTCAAAGAATGACCGAAGCTGTCCTACCAGAAACATTCCTTTGTATACGATCGTCCTGCTGGACATGGAGACAACATACGTATTATCATTGCTCTGCTCAAACACACGCCGTGCAATATATAATTTCCGCTCAAACTCCAGCCCTTTTTCCACATGTTCCGGTTTTTTTATGAATGCCTGCACAATATGCGGCATACAGCTTCTTGCCTTTTCTCCCAGAACCTCCGGATGTACTGACACCTCACGAAATCCAAGAAGTTCCAGTCCTTCCTTTTCTACAATGATCTCAAACATTTTCTTTGCCTGATTGCGCTGCAGTTCCTCCTGTGGAAAGAAAAACTGGGCGATTCCGTACTCCCGCTCTTTTCCAAGATCAATCCCCTGCTCTTTACAGACTTTCTGGAAAAATTTGTGAGAGATCTGCAGCAGGATTCCAACACCGTCTCCGGTCTTTCCTTCTGCATCTTTTCCTGCTCTGTGTTCCAGATTTTCTACGATCTTCAGTGCATTTTCTACCGTTTTATGACTTTTGATTCCTTTGCTGTTCACCACTGCACCGATTCCACAGTTATCATGCTCAAACTGTTCCCGATACAGGCTCTTTGCTTCTTGTTCCATGTATTTTTTCATATGATTCTATTCCTCTCTTTTTTATTCACACCTTTTACTCTCCACTGGCACCATAATTTGCCAGTACGCGAGCCGACGGATCTGTTACGTCACAGCCTTCCCACTCCTTGTTCGGCATCCAGAATCCGGCAATCATTTCTGCCTGTCCCGGATAGTATTTTTCAAAAATCTGACGATACAGCAGAGACTCTTTTGTAAATGGCTGTGCATATGTATATTTTTTACATTCTTTTTCAAATATTTCCTCTGTATAGCAAGTCTGTGCATATTCTTTCAGGTCGTCTACCATAGAATGTCCGACCGCATCTGAAAATGCAGCCTTTTCCCTCCAGAGAATGGAATCCGGCAGGCATCCTTCTTTTTCAAACGCATGACGAAGCAGATATTTTCCCTTCTGATAGACATTCTGCTTTTTCTCCGGGTCGATCGCCATCACATAACGTACAAAATCCAGATCCCCAAAAGGGACTCTTGCTTCCAGGGAGTTTACGGAAATGCAGCGGTCTGCCCGAAGCACATCATACATGTGCAGTTCCCTGACACGTTTTTGGGACTCCTCCTGAAATGCTTTTGCTGATGGAGCAAAATCTGTATATTTATATCCAAACAATTCATCCGAAATTTCTCCTGTCAACAGAACCCGGATGTCTGTCTGCTCATGGATTGCTTTACAGACCAGATACATTCCAATGCTTGCCCGGATCGTTGTAATATCAAAAGTACCCAGAATTTTGATCACTTCTTCCAGCGCCGAGAGTACTTCTGCCCTGGTAATGATCACTTCTGTATGCTCACTTCCGATATAATCAGCCACTTCTTTTGCATATTTCAGATCGATGGCGTCCTTTTGCATCCCGATTGCAAATGTACGGATCGGAGTCCTGCTCTTTTTGGCAGCAACCGCACAGACCAGAGAAGAATCCAGTCCTCCGGAAAGGAGAAATCCGACTTTCGCATCTGCAACCAATCGTTTTTCAATTCCTGTCACCAGTTTTTCCCGGATATTTTTGCATACCAGTTCCAGATCATCGTAACAGATTTCCTCTACCCTGGTAATGTCACAATAGCAGACAAATTCTCCGTTTTTGTAGTAATGTCCGGGTGGAAACGGGCGGACTTTTTCGCACAAGCCGATCAGGTTTTTCGCTTCACTGGCCAGTACGAGAACTCCCTTTTTATCATATCCGTAATAAAGCGGACGAATCCCGATGGGATCTCGCGCTGCAATGTAGTCTCCTGTTTTTCCGTCGTAGATGATGCAGGCAAATTCTGCATCCAGCATTTTGAACATCTCGGTTCCCCATGTCTCATACAGCGGGAGCAGCACCTCGCAGTCCGAATCACTCTGAAATGTATAACGGTCAGAAAGGCTTTCTTTGAGACGCTCAAATCCGTAGATTTCTCCATTGCACACCACATAGCTGCCGCCAAGCGAAAATGGCTGCATCCCGGAATCTGTCAGTCCCATGATTGCAAGTCTGTGAAATCCAAGCAGGCCATTTCCCGTATCTACGATCCTGCTGTCATCCGGACCTCTGGAGATTGTTTTAGCAAACCCTTTCTGAAACGCTTCCAGATCATCGCAAACACCGCAATATCCCATAATTGAACACATAATCAAGCCCCTCCTGTAATCAGATTTTCTTATTACAACAAAAAAAGGCCCCCTCTACGTAAAAATATACGTAAAAGACGCCTTTGTCTGATATGTTTTGCATTTTACACTGACAATTCCTGTTTGTCAAGTCGGTTTTTTTCTAATTTTCTACCTCACGAAGCCGTTCCACTACCGTTATCTTTTGCATCCTTTGATAGCAGAATTCCGGTACCAGCCAGGTGATCAGAAGCAATATTGGTATGCTGTATAAAATCGGCACCAAGGTAAAATGATACTCAAACATCCACATCTGAGCAGTCACCGCTCTCACCACCGCATAGCTAATTGCGCTTCCCAGTGACACGCTGATGAAAATGGTGAGTACTGCATAAAACAGACCTTCCATCCGCAAAATCCACTTCTGCTGCCCGACGGTCATTCCGATGGATTCCATCATCGCAAATTCCTGTTTTCTTGACAGAATGGATGTTATAATCACATTTACAAAATTCAGAACTCCGATCAACGCAAGAATAAAACTAAGTGCACCTCCTGCAATAGAATACATCTGTTTCATTTTTCCAAATTCCTGCAGATAATCTCCTTTGGTCCGGTACGCAAGAGAATTTTCTGTTCCGCCGCAAAATTCCTTTAACCAGGATGTGACAGCATCTTCATATCCTTTCTTTGCATCAAAGATCACACGCGTTGGCTGTCTCTCACCTTCCTGTGCTTTCAACTCGCCTGCCGGAAGAATACATTCGATATCAAATGGGTAGCCGTAAGACTGATCACCTACTGCTGTCGGAATCTCTGCCATTGCCAGAATTTCATATTCCTTTGCGGATCCATTTGAAAAAGTCAACGTAACCTTATCCCCCGGCTGGTACAATGGCATCTGATCCTCATTTGTCACTGTATTATAAGTATTCACCAGAATATAGTTTCCACTGTTAAATTTTTCCCAGTCCAATGTCCCGGCATACACCACGATCTGATCCACCAGATATTCATCAATTCCATACAGTGTAAAATAATCCGCCTTCTCTTCTTTCATCCTTTCCACATCTTCCGGATGCTCTAAAGATTCCTGAAACTTGGGAGTTTCTATAATCTGTTTCACTTTTTTCCATTCTGCTTCCGAAAAGGCATGAGAACACCCAGACCCATAAATTTCAGACAGATTTTCTATGCCTTCCTGCTGTTTCAGCGCCTCTTCAAATTCTTTTGTCACACCCTGCTGCTCCCGATACCCAAGATACTGTATCACACTTCGATCTGTCACCATGTAATCTGAGATCATCACGCTTTCCAGAAATTTATCCATATCAAATCCCTGCACTGTGGTATACACACTGTTCAAAATAATCAGGCTCAGAGACAGAGAACCTGCGACCAGCACGAGCTTTTTCCGGCTGCGTCCCAGATTTGCCGCAGCCATGGACCAAGTGTGAAATCCTCTTGTTTTCCGTTTCTTTTTGTGCACCTTCTGTCCGGTATATTTCACTGCTTCCACCGGAGAAGTTTTCGATACAATCCGGCATGGCTTGATACAGCTGATATGAACCGTAAAAATCGTAAACAATGTTGCTCCCGCAAAGATCAGCGGATTTGCCGAATACGCATCCACCTGCTGATCCAATACGCTCATCATGATCGGCGCCAGCACTCTTCCTGCACACCAGCCAAGTGCCAGTCCAACCGGAATTCCAAACAGACAGAGTCTCCACGCCTGTTTTCTTACGATTTTTCGAAGCTGTCTTCCTGTGGTTCCTATGGTCTTTAACAGTCCGTAGAACCGGATATCGTGAAAGACATTCAGATAAAACACATTATAAATGATCAAATATCCGGAAAGTACGATCAACAGGAGCAGCCCTGCCAATACAAACGCATCTGCCGGTTCGATGCTGTCCGTCTCATATGCCCAGTTCACACCGCATTTTACCTGCTGCGGATCAAATCCACAACGCTCCATCAATGCATCGGCCTGCTTCTGGATATTCCATGCTGTGGCAAAATTCAGTTCCATATCAATGTAGCCGCTGTAGTTGGATTTATTGGCATAATAAGGCTCTTTTGGTGTGGGAGCCACTTCCTCGGCAAAGGCTCTGGATACGTTTACATTCTGCACCATCATTCCCTGATTGCCTTCCCAATATCCAACCAGAGTAAATGTCTGACGTATCGTCTTCTCGTTTACCAGAATATCCAGTGTCACCGTTTCTCCAAGTTCGCAGGGCACACCAAGATCTTTTAATACGAGAGAACTGGCTGCGATCTCATTTCTTCTCTCTGGCATCCGCCCTTCTTCCGGCTCGGAAAATGTATATTTTGCATCCAGATCTTCTCTGCTGCGCACTTCCACCGGAAAATTTTTAAATTCCGGATTGATGGCGTTTCCCACATAAATATTATAAGAAACACCATGGATCTTCGGATCTTTTGACGCAATGTCAAATTGTTCTTTCGTCAGTCTCTCAAATCCTGCATGCGCACTCGTTCCCACCTGAAGCATGGTACTTTCTCTGGTGCTTTTGACCATACTTCCGCCAATCGTAAATACCGCAGTAAACAATACGGTTGTCAATACAATTGCCAAAGCGCTGATAATATTTTTCTTCTTTTTAGCATCCAGCATCCGGTGAGACAATTTCTTGATGATCGCTTTATTTTTTACCTTCATCTTCTGGTCACCGCCTTTCCAGGAGCTTTCCATCTTCGATCCGGATAATCCGATCCGCCATCTGCGCGATTTCTTCATTGTGCGTGATCATCACGATCGTCTGCTTGAACTGACTTCCTGTGACCTTCAAAAGTCCCAGCACATCCTGACTGGTTCTGGAGTCCAGATTTCCGGTGGGTTCATCGGCAAGAACGATGGCAGGCTTTGCCGCCAGCGCCCGTGCGATCGCGACTCGCTGCTGCTGCCCTCCCGAAAGCTGTCCCGGCAGACTCTGCCGTTTCTTCTGGATCCCCAGCACTTCTTCAATCTCCCAGATATAATTCTGATCGACTTTTCCGCCATCCAGTTCGATGGGCAGACAGATATTCTCTTCTACATTCAAAACCGGAACCAGATTATAACTTTGGAACACAAATCCGATCTTTCGTCTCCGAAACACACAAAGCGCATCGTCCTTTAATGAAAAAATATCCTTGCCATCCACATATACTTTTCCAGAAGTGGGACGATCCAGCCCTCCCAGCATATGCAAAAGGGTGGATTTTCCACTGCCGGAGGTTCCTACGACCGCAATAAATTCCCCATTTTCGATGGAAAGATCAATCCCATCCAAAGCACGAACCTGATTTTCTCCTGTTCCATAATATTTTTTCAACGATTCAGTCTTTAAAATTGTTCCCATGTCACCGCTCCTCTCTTTTGATTGCCATAATAAAAAGCCTATCCACCTTTTATGAATAGACTTTATCACACAACACTTTCCTCATTCTTTCTCAAATCTAACAGTTCTGTAAGATTCTTCTGCAGCATATCTGTTCTCTTATACCTGCAGATAAATCTGAAAACAGGCCCCTTTGACTCCGTTTTTGACTTTGATATAACCTTTTTGCTTTTTCAAAATCTCACGAGTCAGAAACAGCCCAAGCCCGACTCCTTCCCGATCCCGCATCTGCGGGCTTCGATAAAACCGGTCAAACAAACGAGGAACCTCATCCAGATCCACGCCCGGACCTTCATCTTCTATTTCCAGACAGACAAAAAACTCATAACGCCTTACACGCATCCTGACAGTACTTGCTTCTTCGGTGTATTTCAACGCATTATCCAGGACATTATAGACCGCTTCTTCGGTCCACTTCCGGTCAAACCATGCCAGACCAGCGGTTTCCCAGCCCTGCGTTTCCAACCGGATCTTCCGTTTTCTCCTCGTTTCCTCGCCCCGCTTTTCTGCCGCCAGAAGAAGGGGCAAGAGGCTCTGTCTCTGTGGAAGCACCTGAATCGTGCCGGACTCCAGTCTGGACATTTTGACCAGTGACTGGATCAGAAAATCCAACAGCTCTGTCTGCTCCACCAGCCGTTCTGCCAGCACCTGCTCCTCTCCGTCAAGACGCTCCTGCAGAAGTTCCCCATACAAACGGAGATTTGCAATCGGAGTTTTGACTTGATGGGAAATGTCCGATACCATCTCCTGTACTGCAAGATGTTCTTTTTTCACATTCTCTGCACTCAGCGCAGACGCACTTAGAAAGCGTTTCCACTTTGTCTCCAGTCTGGAAAGCATCTTCTCATCATAAGCAGATTCTTCAAACTCTTCTGCAATCGCAGCATCCAGCATATCCTCCAGATGCTCATATGTCTTTCTGCTTACCCACGCCATAGTCCCTCCTCTGCCGGCTGCCATACATACCCGATCCCGTACACATTCTGGATAAACTCTGGTCTGGATGGAGTATCTTCCAGTTTTCCTCTCAGCCTGCGGATCGCCACAGACAATGCATTTTCATCCACATACTCTGCACCGTCCGTCCATACCCGATCCACTAGCATCTGCCTGCTCAGAGTCTGTTTCGGATTCTCCACCAGCAGTTTTAAAATCTTTTGCTCTGTATTGCTCAAGGAAATACTCTGTCCGTCTTTTTCATAGTGCATTGCTGCGAAATCAAATCGGAACCGTCCGTCGGTATAACTACTGGTATGCTCCTTTTGGGTCATCCGCAGAAGATTCTCGATCCGTGCCCGCAATACTGCCAGACGAAACGGCTTTGTCACATAATCATTGGCTCCCAGTTCAAATCCCATCACCTCATTCATTTCCAGATCATTCGCTGTCAGCATCAAGACCGGGACCTCGCTCTGGCTTCTGCACATTTTCAAAAAATCATAACCACTGCCATCGGGCAGATTGATATCCAGAATCACCAGGTCAAACACTTCCCTTTTCCACGCTTCCTGTGCTTCTTTCAAAGTTTCACAACGGACAAATCGGCAGAAAGCGGTTCCAAGTCCTAATGCAATCCCCTCCCCCAGAGTCCTGTCGTCTTCTATAATGAGTATTTTTTTCATCCAGTTTCATTCCTTTTTTCAGTTTTCCACACATCAGCGGTTTCCGGACAACATTTTCCACACAAAGGACTGTCCTTTTCCACAAATTCTCCAAAACAATGCTGTCAAAGCAAAACACAGCGCCGGAAGCAAAAAGAACAATAAGATTCCCGGCCACATGGACGCTGACAGATATTTACTGACCATCACATTTACGCCCCGCACGATCAGAAAATGCGTCATGTATACCATAAAGGTATGCTTCTGCCAGGAAGCGGCAGCAGGAAGCGGCAGCTTGCATACCAGACACCACAGCGCTGCCGCAAACAATAACAGATACATCAGATTGGTAAACATACTCGGTGAATGTTTGAAAAAATAGTATGCCAGCACGGCAAAGATCACACTGGCAAGCAACAGCAGCCAGCTTGTATGCTTTTCTTCCACCGCACCGCTTCCGTGGATCCCAATATAGCCGCCGGTCATATAGATAAACAGCCAGTTGCAAAATGCCTGTGCCTGCACACTTCCGACTGCCAGATCTCCACAGACTCCTGTACTGTCAATGACAAGCAGCAGCACGATCGCCACGATCCCCATATACTTATTGCTGATCAGCAGATAGATCAACGGAGACAATACCACAAACAGGATCAAAAACTGTAAAAACCATAAAAACGCACAATATCGGTAATTGAGCACCGCATCTACAATTCCATTCCATGACACTGCGATCGGCGGCTCATGAAATACCGCACGAAGCGGAGTAATATACGATACTCCTACATGGATGAAGTAATATAAAAGAGTCCAGATTACATAAGGGATCAAAAGTCCCACAAATCTCGTCTTATATTTTTCCAGCACTTTTCCCCAGGAATAATTCCGGTAAAACAAATATCCGGAACACAGGAAAAATCCTGCCACACCAACGATTGCAATATCGGAAACAATCGTCTGCTCAATCTGCTGAAACAATGGTTTGCCATCGATCAGCACTGCTTCCGTAAAGACGTCTGTGTTCTGCGCATGGATCCAGACAACAAAAATGCACAATATGAAATTGTACCATGTGACCCGATTGCTGAATGTACTCTTATTCATAGTCTACTCCTCGATGATCTGGATCTCCAGATAGTCAAAATCAATAGAATCCACAAAATTATCCTGATAAAATCTCGCCTTTGCATGACGCTTGAACTCTGCGATCGTCACATCCAGCCAGATCGGTTTGCTGAGATCAAACTCGTAGCAGATCTCCTCCAGTGCATTGAAAATTTTATGTGTGCGCGTCTCATCCGAATCGTCACAGATCACCGTGTCCCGCAGCATCCGGTTGTCTTTAAATTCTTTTCCCCATAATCGAAACATGATTTTTCTCCTTTTTGCAAATTTATAAAATATCATTTTCAACGTAATGATCAGCCTTACAGAGTTTTAGTATAACACTAAACTACTGGTTTTTATAGAGCTAACTGTCTTTACAAGTAAAATTCGGAATCTAATCATCCAGTTTGATTTGATTTTATCCGGCACGCTTACCAAATATCTGGTATGAACAGTAACAATGAATCTGACAAACGTGTGGAGCTCATCAAAAAGCGCTTGAACGCCATACCTATATGCACTATAATCAGGATGTAAAGAAAGCACCCACTCCAAAGTGGATGCTCCCAAGCAAAGGTTATATATTCGTCCTTACGGACACGGCCTCTCCTGTGTAGCAGACAGGAGAGGCATTTTATTTATGCTTATTTCTCTTATCGAGAAAGGTTAGCAACGCAACGAGTAAACCGCCAAAGAAAATCAGTAAACCGATTATTCCAAGAAAAATCATAATGATTTCGTATGCTGTCATGGGTACTTTCCTTCTAAAAGATTAACACACCTATAAAATTGTTTCAATAATGTTTTGTTCTTCTTTAATCAAATTCTGCCTTTATTCATTATGAATAGCTGCCAAAGGACTCAGCCGCATTGCCCGAAGTGCCGGGAAATAACCTGCCGCCATCCCCACAAATACTGCAAAAATCATGGATGCGGCTGCCAGCCAGAATGGAATATAAGAAATGTTTCCTTCCATTCCCAACGCCCCGCTGCCTGCGACAACCGCATTGATCACAAACGACAGCAAATAGCTTAACACATTTCCGATCAGTCCGCCTATAAATCCAATAAATGCTGCCTCCAACAGAAACATCTGCTTAATATTTCGCAGACTGCATCCTAATACCTTGATCACACCGATCTCCTTGGTACGCTCATAAATAGACATCATCATGGTATTGGCAATCCCGATGGCTGCCACAAACAGAGACACCGCTCCAATTCCGCCTAACACCGCCTGTACCATGGCAAACTGTTTCTTCATGCTGTTCATATATTCCACATTGGTGCTGACCTGAAATCCCATGTTTCGAATCTCTGTCGACAATGCATCTACATTGTCAATATTATCCGCCTTCACTTTCAAAGAAGTATATACAAAATCTTTGTACGGTTTTCCCGATTTTGTAGTGGGCTGTCCGGGAATGGCTCTTCCTCGGAATTCTTTTTTCAACATGGTTTTCAATGTATTCAAATCACAATATACCACATAAGAATGTGCATTGTAGGTATCAATATCTCCTTCTACTATACCGCTTGCATGTACCACATATTTTTTCGGCGGTCCGCTGTTTTGCTGAGAATTGGCATCTCCTCCCCCTGCCGGATCGGAAGTTCCCATAGATGGAGACTGCGCGGAATAATACGCCTGTTCATCCAGGATCAGAAACAGAGATTCATTTGCCAGATCGATTTCCGGAAGAACTCCGGTTTCCCAATACATCTTTCCCGTGGATTCCTCGGAAAAATTGGTAATCACATTGTTCCCGATCACCAGTTCCAATTCCGAACTCCCGGCTTTGGGAAGCCTTCCGCCTGGCGCCAGCTTGATATTCAGATTTTTCAGACCTTCTTCTGTCATCCCGGTCAGAGGACAATACCCGACATAGCCATTCTTTTTCAAAAGAGCACTGATTTCCAGAACCGGCTGTACATCTGTCACATGTTCCAGCTGTTTTATCTGCTCCACCACAGCATCTGTGGTGTACTTCGTTGCTTCTTCGCTGTTGCTTCCATCAGACATATACATATCTCCATACATGGAGTCTTTCCCGGTGACTGTAAGACTGGTGACGCCTCCTGACTGCTCGATCTCCTGATACATCGTCTCCTGCAGGCCCAGCCCCAGAGAAATCATCACGACAATGGATGCAGTACCGATCACAACGCCAAGCACCGTCAAAAACGTCCGAAGTTTCCTCCGTTTCAGACTGTTGCTACTCATCCTCAGTAAATCGATCCACCTCATTTAGCAAGTCCTCCTCTTCCAAAGCCGCCATTTTTTTCTTCTTATGTCTGCGAACCAGTACAATCACAGCAATTCCAGCCACGATTACAACCACGATCACAATCGGCACAACCGGAAGTCCCTGTTTTGGTGCTTCCTCTTCCATCGGCATCATATCTGCAACCGGGTCAGATGCCGGCATCACAGTCAGCGAAAACTCTTTTTCCATGGTCGAGCCTTTTCCTGCCTCATCTTCATATGAGATGACGAGCTTACACTTCTGTGTTTCATTGATCTCCTGATTTGCTGTCACAATCCCGTCAATAGATCCGGTTGCACCAGATTCGATATTTCCTATAAACAGCTCTTTTCCTGTCAGTCCTTCTCCTTCAAATCTTGCTTTTACATTGTAAAGCTTGATTCGTCCGGTATTGTAAAGACTGCAGGTAATATTTGCTTCTTCTCCAACAGCAACGGATTCCGGTGCCACTTCAATGTCACTCAGTTCAAATCTGGCTGCCTGTTTGACCGGAATTGCCAGACTGGAAGCACTCTCAAACTGTGTGGCATTTCCATCTTCATATTTCATGGACATGGCAATGCTGTATGGCTTCTGTACCAGATCCGCTCTTGCATTCAATTCAATCGAAATATCTTTTGTTCCTCCTGCCGGGATTCCATCCAGATAAATGGAACTGGAACCGGATGCCGGCAAAAATGCCGGTGCTTCTGCGGCAGCATCAGTTCCTGCTGCCGGAGCCTGCAGATCAAACAACATATTAGACACTGCTGTAGTCGCAGATGTATTCTTCAGATGGATGATCAGACGAAAATTACTTCCTGCATTTACTTCTCCCGGATCGGTATTAAATCCTGTCACGATCACTCGCGGCACGGATGCAGACGCCGGAGCCGCCCCGCCGCCACCGCCGGAAATGATCGGATCACTGTTCATGATGCCGCCTGACAGATCTCCGCCGCCCTGTGGTTCCTGCGGTACTTCTGGCTGCTCATTGTCATCCGGCTGTTCTGCCGGTTTGGCAGTCGTCTTTGCAAAAATGTACGGGGTACTTTGGAACTGATTCTCCCCATCATCATACGCAACAGAAAAAGACAGTTTATAAGACTTGGTCTCTACATCTTCCCGGACTTTCAAATCCTTCCACACTGCTTCTGCATACTCTCCTGCCGGAATGGTTCCCAGTTCCAGTTCATTGTTCATATTTTGGATTTCAAAGGGCCAGCTTGCTGCATCATCTAACACCGGAGAAATTTTTACATTTCCCGCGTCCTGCGTTCCTTTGTTCCACACCCGGATCAACAATTCTCCGGTTTCTCCTGCCTGAAACTGTGGTGTTGTCTGACCATCTCCAAGTGTCAGCCGGATTGTAGGAATGGCCTGCTCCTTCGCCTGTACCCGGATTGGAAACAGCATCACTGCCACCAGCACAACACTCATGATCACTCCCATCGTCTGTTTCCATCGTCTCATTGTTCGTTTCCTCCCTGCTCTGCATGTTCCTCTGCTTTTTTTCGATTTTCTTCCACTTTAACGATCTTACCGTCTATGATATGAAAAATGCGGTCCGCATATCCCGCCAGATGATCATCATGTGTGACCATGACCAGCGTTTTTTTCTGCTTCCGTACAACCTGCTGCATCAGCGCCATCACTTCCCGTGACGTACGGGAATCCAGATTTCCGGTTGGTTCATCCGCAAAAATGATCTTGGGATCCACCACCAGCGCCCTTGCCACACCGACTCTTTGCTGTTGTCCTCCGGACATCTGATTCGGCAGATGTTTTTTATGTTTTTTTAATTTTACCAGATCCAGCATCTGGTCTGCCCGCTTTAACCGTTCCGCTCTTGGAACTCCCCGGAAACTTAAGGGAAGCGCCACATTCTCCAATGCATTCATACTTCCCAACAACTGGAAAGACTGAAAGATAAACCCGACTTTTTCACGCCTGAATTTTACAAGCTGATCTTCTTTTAAATTCTCAATATGCTGTCCATCTATGATTACCTCGCCTTTGGTAGGCTTTTCCAGACCTGCCAGCATATTCAGCATGGTAGACTTTCCCGATCCGGATGTTCCTACAATGGCACAGAACTCGCCTTCGTAAATCTCCAGGCTGACCCCATTGAGCGCTCTCACCGCAGAATCTCCCAGCTTATATAATTTATATAGATCCTTTACTTCAATTACCTTTTTCACGCCAAACCTCCTCCCAATGCATTTTATTATATCAACCATTTTAAAATTTTCTTCTTGGTAAATCTTTAAGTTTTTCTTAAGATTGCAATAAATCTCGAAACTCAAATAAGAATATTTAGATTAGAAAGGAATACTTTGAATCATGAAAAAACTGACACCTGATTTATATACAGAAGCATTTGGAATTTTAACACGGAAACTTTTAGAACATGACTGCCTCACGATGCGTAATGGCATTCTTGCAAAGCGCCCGGAAAAAGAACTGATCACAGAACTTTTTCAGCCCTTACTGGAAATGATGGAAGCTTCCGAATCGCTCACACCGAATCTTGCTAATCCACTTTATACACAGCTTTCACCGCCAGATGAGGGCAATGTTCCTACTTTTTTCATTCGTGATTTCTTTTACATCTACTATGATGTCATGGAACATGGCGTCCCGTTTGATGATATCTGCAGGCATTTTGAAGATGATCACGGCGCAAAATGGACCGCTTCCATCCTTCATCTTGACGAAACTCCCACCGGACACCTGCCTCCTTCCTTGTCTTTCCTTTTGTAACACGGCTGATTTTTATATTTCTTTTGCTGCTGAAACACACTGTTCCAATATTCTCCGTCTGGGTATTCTGTTCTGTGCGATTGACTTTTTTCTTCCAGAAGACTTTACACCAGATCAGATCAGCGAACATCTGAAAATGCTCTCTGATCCTACCAAACTGGCAATTCTTGCCATTTTAAAAAAAGAGCCCACTTACCAGAGTGATCTGGCAAAAAGGCTCTCTTTAACAACTGCGACAATCTCACATCATATGAATCAGCTGTATCTGAATGGTTTTGTATGCCATGAAGTCCGCAATAACAAGCTGTACTATTTCTACCAGTCAGATATGGTAGAACATACAGTCAACCAGCTTCTCCAGTATCTGGATTCCTGACAGTCCTACTCAATCTGCCAGTCAATCGGCTCCACACCATGTTCTTCCAGAAAATGATTGGTCTGGCTAAACGGCCTGCTTCCGAAAAATCCACGGTATGCAGACAACGGGCTTGGATGGGGAGCTTCCAAGATCAGATGCTTTGGATTATTCAGCATCCGCTTTTTACGCTGCGCCGGCGCTCCCCATAAGATAAACACGATCGGCCGATCCTGGTCATTGACTGCCCGGATGGCTGCATCCGTAAACTCTTCCCAGCCAATTCCTCTGTGAGAATTTGCCTGATGCGCCCGCACCGTCAGCACCGTATTGAGCATCAGGATCCCCTGCTTGGCCCACTTGGTCAGACACCCGTGATCCGGGATCGTACATCCCAGATCATCGTGCAGTTCCTGATAAATATTCACCAGTGACGGCGGCACCTGTACCCCTTTTTGCACAGAAAAGCAAAGTCCGTGAGCCTGATTAAAATTGTGGTACGGATCCTGTCCTAAGATCACAACCTTTACCTCTTTCAAAGGCGTCAGATGAAACGCATTGAAAATATCATTCGCCGGAGGAAAAATCTGCCTGGTCCGATATTCCTCATTCACTGTCTGAAATAATGTCTTGTAATACGGCTTCTTAAATTCTCCTTTTAATGCTTCATACCAGTCTCCACTGATTCCTGCCATGATGTATCCTACCTTTCGCTTTTATTCTATAATCTCACAGAAACTCCCTGTTCCCGCAAATATTCTTTGACCTGTCGGATCTCCAGTTCTTTGTAGTGAAATAAAGACGCTGCCAGCGCTGCGTCCGCTCCCCCTTCTGTCAGAGCTTCTTTAAAGTGCTCCACCGTTCCTGCACCGCCGGATGCGATTACTGGAATGGCGACACTCTCGGAAATCGCTTTTGTCAATTCCAGATCATATCCCGCCTTCGTTCCGTCGCAGTCCATGCTGGTCAGAAGAATTTCCCCTGCTCCAAGATGTTCTGCCTGTTTTGCCCATTCTATGGCATCGAGCCCGACATCCACTCGTCCTCCATGTTTATAGATATTCCATCCGCTTCCATCTTCTCTCTTTCTGGCATCGATCGCCACAACCACACACTGGCTGCCAAACTTCTCTGCTGCCTCACGGATGAGCTGTGGATTGTCAATGGCAGAAGAATTGATGGAAATCTTGTCTGCCCCTTCCCGAAGCAATGCCTTAAAGTCCTCTACTGTGCGGATCCCGCCTCCTACTGTAAACGGAATAAAGACACATTTTGCCACTTCCCGCACCATCTCGATGACCGTTCCTCTGCCATCCGAAGAAGCTGTAATATCCAGAAAAACCAGTTCATCCGCACCGGCCGCATCATACGCTTTCGCAATCTCCACCGGATCTCCCGCATCTTTCAGATCTACAAAGTTCACGCCCTTGACTACACGCCCGTTTTTCACATCCAGGCATGGAATGATCCTTTTTGTAAACATCGTCCCCCTCCTTACAGCTCTACAAAATTTTTCAAAATCTTCAAGCCAGTCTCTCCGCTCTTTTCCGGATGAAACTGGCAGGCAAATACAGTTCCTTCTTCCACAGCCGCATGAATCGAAACACCATATTCTGCAGTCGCTTTGACAATCGAATGATCGGCTGCCTCCAGATAATAGGAATGGACAAAATATACATAGTCACCCTCATCCAGCCCAGCAAACAGTTTTCCCTTTTGAGGAAAATGCAGAGAATTCCATCCCATATGAGGGATCTTCAGACCTTGTTGAGAAGGAATCCGCCGAATGGTTCCCTTCAAAATCCCCAGCCCTTTCACTCCCGGCGCCTCTTCGCTTGTTTCAAATAACAGTTGAAGTCCGAGACAGATCCCCAAAAATGGGATCTGCCGTCTGACCGCCTCCCGGATCACCTCGTCCAGACCGGTCTGTTCAAGCTGCGTCATCGCATCTCCAAAGGCTCCGACACCCGGAAGTATAATTTTTTCGGCATGTAAAATCGTATCTCTGTCGTCTGTCACCACAACCGGTTCTCCAAGGGCGAGCAGTGCTTTTTCCACACTCCGGATATTGCCTGCTCCATAATCGATAATTGCTGTCATTTCTCATACTCCTTTCGCCCAAACATTCCTGTAAAAAAGGCATACAAAACACCTCCTGTCTCCAGGCGGCATGTTGTATGCCTGCATTTGCAGATTATTTTACCGCATTTTTTTCTTCCTGTAAAGCGCATTTCCCGTCCAGTTCAAACCAGAATTCCACCCCATTGTCAAAGTTTCTGACTCCGTATTTCTGATGGAAAGATTCCATGATCGCTTTCACAATGGAAAGCCCGATTCCATTTCCTCCATACTCTCTTGTATGCGCTTTATCCACTTTGTAAAACTTGTCCCACAATTTGTCAAGATCCTCCCGTGGAATTGGCTTTCCACTGTTGAACACGGACACCCGCACTTTATCCCCTCTTGAAATCACCTTCACTTCAATCCTTCTCTCATGATCTACATGGTGGATTGCATTTGTCAGATAATTGCGGATCACCTGCTCCGTCTTAAACTCATCTGCCCAGGCATAAACCGGACTCTCTCCGATAAATTCTACTTTCGCATTTGCCTGCTGAATCAGGATCTCACAGCTTTGAATCACACCCTGGACTAATCCCGACACATCAAATCGTTCAAATTCTACTTTCTCATTTCCAAATTCCAACTGATTCAATGTCAGAAGATTTTTCACCATCCGGTTCATCTTGGATGCCTCATCCATGATTACATCACAATAGAACTCCCTGCTCTCCGGATCGTCGCTGATTCCTTCTTTCAGACCTTCTGCATACCCCTGGATCAATGCCAGCGGTGTCTTGAGTTCATGGGAAACATTCCCCAAAAACTCATTGCGCATATCTTCCATCTTTTCTTTTTGCTCAATATCCTTCAGCAATTCGTTATTTGCCTGCTTTAATTCCGAGATTGTCTTTTCCAGACGCTCAGACATGAGATTAAAATTATTTCCCAGGATACCGATCTCATCTTCTCCGCCCCTGGTGTATCGCGCATCAAAATCCAACTCCGACATCCGCCGGGACAAGGTAGAAAGCTCTGTGATCGGCTCTGTGATCTTTCTGGCAAACAAAGACACCAGCATCCCCCCAAGAACCAGGGCGGCGATCCCAATGTAGATCAACAGCTTGTTCGCCAGCGCACTGCTCTCCCAAATGCTGTCCAGCGGACTTCGCAGAAGAAAGGTCGAACCATTGGGATACGTACCCCACATTTCCAGATAATCCATCCCCACTGCCATATCCCGGGTCTTTCGGATCTCATATCCGTCGCCTTTCTCCAAAATCTCCCCATATTCCTGATTCTGATTGAACAGATATCCGCGAAGCTGACTGATGAGCTGTTCTTTGTCTCCACGGGGAGCGAAAATCACCTGCTCCCGATCCAGAACCAACATGGAAATATTGGTCCGCTCCATCTCTTTCCATACCCGGTCTTCTTCTGTCAGCCTTCCTTTTTCCATGGCAAATCCTACCGTGTCATGGACTTCCATCAGATCCTGCTGTTTATGGAGCAGATAATATTCCTGCAGAAATTTAGAATATACCGCAACTGTCATGACCAGGATAAAAATGATCAGACCGCTGAATACGATGGTCATCTGACGCTTGATCGAATGTTTCATTGCTCTACCTCAAATTTATATCCCATGCCCCAGATGGTCTTGATATATTCGCCTTTCTCTCCCAGCTTGCTCCGAAGCTTTTTGACATGGGTATCGATCGTTCTGGCATCTCCAAAATAATCATAATTCCACACATTATTCAAAATCTTTTCCCGGGACAGTGCGATTCCCTGATTCTCCATAAAATAGGTCAGCAGCTCAAATTCTTTAAAACTCAGATCCACAAACTCTCCGTCAATGGAAACCGTATGCGCTGTCTTGTCCACTGTAATCCCGCCTGCTTCCAGCTCTTCCGTCTGGCTGCTTCCCTGGGTTCTGCGCAGAATGGCCTCCACTCTTGCTACCAGGATCTTCGGGCTGAACGGCTTGGAAATATACTCATCGATCCCCAGTTCAAATCCCTGCAGTTCATCCCGCTCTTCCGAACGTGCAGTCAGCATAATGATCGGCACTTTGGAATGCATCCGAACTTCCCGGCACACCTGCCATCCATCCATCCGGGGCATCATCACATCTAAAATGATCAGACCGATTTCTTTATCTTCATAAAAAAAATCCATAGCCTCCACACCATCTGCTGCTTCCAGAACTGTATATCCTTGCCGTACAAGAAAGTCTTTTACCAGCTTTCTCATCCTGCTTTCATCATCTACTACCAGAATTTTTGTCTTCTCCATCTTTTCTCACTCCTACTTTTCCTTTGCTTCATCATAACAAAGATTTATGTCCGTATTGTGAAATTTTTCAATTATTCCACGCTCTTTAAAGATTCCACCATATCGATCTTTCGCAGTTTAAAATACATGACCAGATTGACCAGTACAGAAAAGGCAAGTGTGATCAAAAAGCTGTATCCATAACTGGCTGTATCAATATTCCGGCCAAACATCGTAGAATCCACCTCTACGGTTACGATCACGAATCGGTGCAGGATATTTCCAAGAAGCATTCCTGCCACACCTCCGATCACCGTCAGGATCATATTTTCACGATATACATAGGCTGACACTTCATTGTCATAGAAACCGAGAACCTTCAATGTTGCCATTTCCCGCCTGCGTTCTGTAATGTTAATGCTGTTGAGATTATACAGCACGACAAATGCCAGCATACCTGCCGAGATCACCAACACTCCCATGACAATATCCAGGCTGCCCAGCATATCATCCAGCTGATCTTCAATGGACTTGGTGTAACTGATATTCAAGGCGCCTTCCCGTTCCAGTACCGTCTCTCCCAGATCTTCCAATTGTTCCTTCTGATCTTCTTTCATCTGGAAATATACGCTGTTATACTCTGGACTTTCACCGTACAAGGACTGATACAGCTCCGGCTCGATGTACAGATAATGTCCCATATAATTTTCACAGATCTTCCCAACTTTGACTTCCACATCTTTCTTGCCTTCCTGACAGACAGTGATCGTATCTCCTTCGCTTACATCCAGAAGTCTTGCCATCTTCTCTGTCAGGATCGCACCTTCTGATCCCAGATCATATCTAGTATGGGACTTTCGATCCCGAAAGACTACCAATTCCTCAAAATCATGCAGATCCTCCGGAACATTGATATAAATATCCCGTTCTTCTGTCCCGGATGTTACTGTTGCCTGTCCCAGATATCCCTTCGCAGTCCGTTCTACCCGGTCATCCCAGTATAATTCCTGCTCTACATTATTCTGCTCCTGCTCGCTGGCTCCGGTATTCAAAATAATATTCGCATCGTAAAGCTGAAGTTCATGGTATTGGATGTTCGCAATGGCAAAGATCGAGTCTCGCAGTCCAAATCCTACCAAAAGGAGTGCCATACAGCCCCCAATTCCAAATACGGTCATAAAAAACCGTTTTTTATACCGAAGTAAATTGCGGATGGTTGCCTTCCAGATAAAATTAAACTGACGCCACAATGACGGGATTTTCTCCAGAAATACCCGCTTTCCTTTCTTTGGTGCAGGCGGACGCATCAATTCCGCTGCCTGTTCTCTTAGCTCTTTATAGCAGGAAAACAGCGTTGCTCCCATGGTGCACAGCAAAGCAGTCACAGAAGCCAGCGCTCCGTAATACAAATGATATGGGATCACCACATGATGCATATGAGGATACATAATTCCATAGGCTGTCACAATAATATAAGGAAGGATCTTTTCTCCTGCCAGAACCCCGAAGATACAGCCTCCCACAGTTGCCCAAAATGCATATCCCAGATATTTTCCGGCAATGGAAAACCTAGAGTATCCAAGCGCTTTCAGAGTTCCGATCTGGGTTCTTTGCTCCTCTACCATACGTGTCATGGAAGTCAGACTGATCAGCGCCGCAACCAGGAAAAACAACACCGGAAATACCTGTCCTATGGCTCGCATGCGGTCTGCATTTTCTCCATAACCACTGTATTCTGTCAGATCTTCCCTGTCATTTACATACCACTTTCCCTGTTCCAGACTGTTCTTTTGCTGGTCGATCTGCTGTTGGATCTGTGGCACAGCGACTGCCATCGCCTCCGGCGGTACTTGCGCCAGCAATTCTGCCTGTTTCTGATCCATCTGCTTCAACAGTTCATCCCGCCGTATCTCTTCACGCTCTAAACGGATTGCCTCAATCTGTTCTTTTACAGCGTTTACCGGTTTCTGATACTCCGTTGTAAATGCAGTCTTTTCTTTTGCCCCTTCGACCTGAATGGAAATCTCCGAATACGCATCCATCTGAAAACTCTCCGGAAGTACAGACACGAAACCGCTCACACTCCCGTTTCCGATCATACTGCTCCCTCTGGAAAACGAAATGTACTGGGGACTGCTCACACTTCCCACAATCTGAAAGCTGCTCTGTGTCAGTTCCTCTGTCACTTCTGTCCCTGCATCTGTCAGAAACGTAATCTCATCCCCGATCTGATACCCACTGGAAGCCAGAAAATCCGCATCCACCACACATTCTCCTGTATGTTCCGGCATGCGTCCTTTTTCTACTGTCAATTCATTAATCCCATCCTGTATGGAAAATAAATGTACCACTTTCTGACTGCCGTCCACATCACAGAGTGCATCCATTGTATATACCGGCTGTGTCTTGTCTACACCCTCTATTTCCTCGATCGTATGCAAATCTTCTTCTGTCAGTCCCAGAGGACTCACAATCTGAAGGTCCATCAGTTGCTGTTCATCAAAATATGCATCCCCTGACAGCCTCATATCCGGCTCTGCAGAACGGATTCCGGAAAAAAAGGCTGTTCCGATGGCAACAATGAAAAAAATGGAGAGAAATCTTCCGAAACTCTTTCGTATTTCCATATAAAAATCTTTTCGTAATGCTTTCTTTCTCATCCCGTCACCTTACCATTCAATCTCATCTATGGATACCGGATTTTCATTGACCTTCATACTGGAAACTTTTCCATTCTTGATCTTGATCAGCCGATCTGCCATGGGCGCCAGCGCGGAATTGTGTGTGATCACAATCACGGTCATTCCCTTTTCCCGGCACATATCCTGTAAAATCTTTAAAATTGCTTTTCCGGTATTATAATCCAATGCTCCGGTAGGCTCATCACATAACAACAGCTTTGGATTCTTTGCAAGCGCTCTGGCAATGGACACTCTCTGCTGTTCTCCGCCGGAAAGCTGTGCAGGAAAGTTGTCCATTCGCTGTTCCAATCCGACTTCTTTTAAGACCGTTTTCGCATCCAGAGGGTTCTTGCAGATCTGCAGCGCCATCTCGACATTCTCCAGAGCTGTCAGGTTGGGAATCAGATTATAAAACTGAAATACAAATCCAATGTCATCCCTTCGATAGCCAGTCAGCTGTCTTGCACTATACTTTGTAATATCCTGTCCGTCTACCGTGATATGACCGCTACTGGCTGTATCCATTCCTCCCAGAATATTCAAAACCGTCGTTTTTCCAGCTCCGCTGGGACCTACGATCACCACAAACTCTCCTTTTTCTATAGAGAAATCAATTCCGTCAACTGCCCGGATCTCCACTTCTCCCATATGATAAATCTTTGTAATATTTTCTAATTTCACAAATGCATCCATCCATTTTCGTCCTTTCCATTTTCTGATCCGCACCTGTGGTATTTCCCACTGCTTTCTTCTCTATGGCTCATTATATCACGGAGCAAAAAAAGAAACAGTTCTTTTTTTGTGAACTGTTTCTGAAAATTCAATAAATTTCGTCAATATTCCATTCATCGTTCTGCCACTTGATCCGCGCTCTTTTCCTTCTTTCCGCTTCCAGTTTCCGCTTACGGATCCTTCGTATCTGCAGTACTCTCAGATAAAAGATCCCTCCTGCAAGCATAGCAGCAACTGCAAGACTGATCGGCAGCACGATCTTCCACATGGCAAGCTTCTTCTGATACACCACAGAAATCTTGTGCGCTCCCTGTACGGACTTTACCGTATACTTATTTTGATACTTTTCCACATCAATTTCTTTGCGATCCAATGTTACCGATTCAATCCGGTATCCTTCTTTTTCCGGATAGGAAGCTGCAAAGGACTCTCCCCTCAATACGGTCTTTTTCGAGATGGACGGCTTCTCTTCTCCCATCTGCGTACTTACCTGTACTTCATATGCATAAGGGACTTCCGTTCGATACAGTCTGATCTTATTAGTTCCATCCGCCAGTGTCACATTGACCGCTGCAAGAAATACTCCGGGCTCCAGCTCGCAGATAGACTCCGGCTCATCCCGAACTACTGCGTCTTCAAATGCAAAATCCAATTTTTCATAATATAACAGCTTTTTCTGTGAAACAGAATACACATTCAGGAAATCCCCATTTCCAGTAAATAATGTCAGCGGAAAATTCAGAATATAATCTTCTGTTACGCACAGATCCTGATAGTTCCCATCTCCGTCATAACCTCCCAGGTCTCCCAGATCCTCGATCACCTGAAACTGCGCATTTAAAATTTTAAACTGGTAGTCTCCATCCTGATTGGTCTGAATTACATAGCGGTCATTTTTCAAGTCATATCCGATTCCCAGAATATTATAGGCATCTGATACTTTCACTTTTCGCTTCCACTTCAGCGTATCTGCATCCATGATGAACAGACAGCCTCTATTTTCCGATTGATAGCTGGTATATAAACTTACCGCAATCTCATTGGTATTTGGATTGTATGCCATTCCATTGGCATGCTCATAATCCGTTTCCTGTACCTGCTTCGCAAGCGAATATGGCTCTACTGGATTGCCATTCTCATCCTGATCCTTTCTATAATATGCCTTGACAATATCCGGCTGCCCGCTTCCATCCAGTACATTTTCCAGATAGATGATATAATCTTCTGTGGCACACACAGACTGGATCACTCCGTGTTCTGTTTCGATCTTGTCCTCCTTTACCATTTCCCAGGACAGATTTGTAAAGGCTTCCGGTGATGCGATCTGGGCCTGCGCTGAAATGGAACAGCATAGAAACAGGAGCAGGATGAGCACCATGCGAATGCCCCATGACTTACTTCTCACAGTACCAGTTCCTCCCATTCCTCTCCGGCACCAAATGTGCAGTGGAAACGCTTTGGAAGTTCACAGTCTCTCAGCAGATAATTCTGATACTTCATAACCAGATCTGCTGCCACAGAAATTGCTCCCTCATATAACTTGTCCAACAAAAGACAATACTGTTCGCATTGAGGATTTGCCGTCTCACTCATCACCAGCCCGTGAAACCGGTCATACTGACGTACTATTTTCATAGCGCCAAACACCAGATTTCGCTTTCTTTTTCCAGGTGCATAAAGGGCCTGATGGCAAAGTTTCATCCCTTTTAGCGCCTTTTGCACCTGCTTTTCTGTCAGATTTTCAAAAAACGGCGCGATTACCTGTGCATTTTCTTCTGTCGCAGCAATATGCTCTGTCTGTTTGTAAGTCAGCGGATCCTTTCCATCTTTTGAAAGCAGATAACGGTCAAACTCCATCTCAATCTCCGAATGGCTGATCCCACTTTTCTGAATCATCTTCTCGATATACGGATGACATTCACTGTCCAATACAAAATGACAGATAAATCCATAAATGTAAGCCCGCTTCTTTGCCTGGTCTTCTGCCCCGGCGATCACCTGCGCCGCTTTTGCAAAAAATGGATCCGCCATCTTCCTGTGCATCCCAAATCCCTGTCCGCTCACTGCATTTGGAACAGGCGCATAATAATAAAATAAAATGTCCGGTCCATGCAGCCCGATATCAAACAGTTCTCTGTTTGTCTCCATTGCCGCTCTGATCCTCCTTGGAAGTACTTCCAGGACATCTTTTCCAAATCGATAGTGTGTATATGTTGTCGGCATCGACTTTCCCCTTTCCGTCTCGACCCAAAACTCCCCTGCTGTGATTATTTCAAAACTTATTTTATATCTTATCACAATTTTCCGGAAAATAAACGAAATTTCCAAATCTGTTACAAGTTTCCCCTTGACTTTTTCTCAAATTCTCCTATATTATAAATAGAACGGTGACAAACCGTCTGATTCAGGGCTTGTACTGGTTTCGACAGGGGTCTTGAAGATGGAGAAGCTATCCGCAGGCAGATGCGTCAAATCGCAAACTTAAAATTAAACGCAGACGAAAATTACGCGTTAGCAGCCTAGTTGCTGCTTGTCAGCCTTAAGGCACTCACACCTTGAGAATCTGGCATCGACTTTTGTGAGAAACGATGGCAGTTAAGCTTTGCACTGTCAGGCGTATTATGAAGCTACCGAAGCTGTAAGGATGTCCGTTTTCGTGCAGCCGGGGGAATCTTAAAGAACTGACTATGATAGTAGAAGTACATGGGATAGGCTTTTGGACGCGGGTTCGACTCCCGCCAGGTCCACTATAGAGGGAATCGCGAAGAATCGCAGATTCCCTTTTTTATCTCCTGCTAAATCCTGTTCTAATATACAACTTTCCCAATCACTTCTTGTACTTTTTCAGACTGTATCAGCATTCTCATCTTCTCATCCCCATCCTCAACCTCAGGTTTGCCACACCTAATGCTGTCTTGGTGCTCCGACACACAACACTTTTTATACCAGCACTCACCCATAAAAGAACCCTTAACAGACCACTTCTCGTTTTGTGTAAACTCGCCAACCAATGATTTCATTACCCGTTCTGTAGAATATCTCTTAAAACCAGCTATATACTGTAATGTCTTCTCATCATCAATCTTTGACAAATTGATTTTATGGTTCTCAACTGCTGTCAAAACTTCTTCACGAATTTTAACTCTATCTGTCTTTCCAGCGCCTGTCCATTCCACCAACTTATCAAACGCCAGAATCAGGTGCTCAAAACAAATCATATCCAGAATTATAATCTTTCCATCTGATTTCTCTTCGATTGATTTTAAAACACGATATTTGTTACGAATATCCTGATTATCCACCACATAATCAAATGCAATATAATATTTATCGTCATCTTCCATTTCTAAATCTAATACCGCATCCAATAACCCCTGATTACTTCCTTTACTTTCAACTACAAGCTCATCATCAAAGAAAAGTTGATTCACCAATTTCCAGAAATGAAACCCTGCACCGGTATCTTCTGTCCATAAATATCTCATATCACAACTCCTCTTCCAGTGTTATCCTATTACTATCAAACTTCAACACCTTAAAACTCTTATCTGATACATTAAGCCCATCACAGTTTCGCAGAAAAAGCATATACTGATTTGATAACTCAAAATTAATAAATCTTCTTACATCATCATTGATCAAATTATCTGCATTATCTACCACAATAAAACAATCTCGGCACTGTTTTATTCCTTTCAAGAAATTATCTGATTTATAATTAAATAATTTGATAGACTTGTATTCATCTGTAAGTCTTATATCTTCTAACATTTCATAAAGTACTGTTTTACCAGTACCGCTGTCTCCACCAACAAGAGTAATTCTGTCGTCAAATTTTAAATCGTATGAAAATGGATCTGCTTGAAAGGTAATTCTCTTATAAATCATCTGCTTCTCTCCTTTCATACTCCTTGCTCCACCAGGCATGATAGCCTCTTCCACCAGTGACTATATCAGAATCATTAAATCTGATTTTTGCATCATCAGGAATATCAAACAGTGTTGGTCTGGACATATAAATCTTGATATCATCCATGGTAAATATGATTCTAAGCACATTTGGACCACATTCTTCTACATTTACTACCTTATCAGGGTGCTTCACAATGTTAAGTAATGTCTTGCAGCCTGATGACAAATTACGGATTGTACCTAAACCATATTTTGTTTCAATGTGCTTATCTGGTGTCAACTTCGCCTCATCCACCTGCTGGATTAAATCAATTTCATTTTGAGACATCCCCTCATTCCCCGTATTCAAGTTGAAATACAGATCATTTTGAAGTATCCAATCCTTTGATCCTCGTTTTTCTGTATATATATCTATCATTGGCTGTAACTCCTCCCCTTCTTCACTGCTTCTGAAGTTGATCTGAATCACCACTGTGTCAGCTCTCTCACAAAATCATCTGCCGGATATTCCCGGATCTCCTGTGGCGTTCCGATCTGGGCGATCCTGCCTTGTTCCATCACAAGCACGCGGTCTCCCAGTTTCATTGCTTCCCGGATATCATGTGTGATAAACACGATTGTCATATGAAGCTTTTTTTGTAAGGATAACATCTCATCCTGCATGGCACGTTTCGTGATCTCATCCAACGCACCAAATGGTTCATCCATCAACAAAATCTTCGCATCTGCTGCCAACGCCCTTGCAATTCCGACTCTCTGCTGCTGACCTCCGGAAAGTTCTGCCGGATACCGATCCGCCATCTCCTGCGGAAGTCCCACTGTTTTCAGCAAACGCATTGCCAGCTGTCTGTTTTCCTGCTTCTCTTTCTTTCCACTGATTACAGGCACATAGGTAATATTTTCTTCCACTGTCATATGAGGAAACAATCCTTTATTCTGGATCACATACCCGATTCTTCTCCGCAGAGCGATCAAGTCTGCCTCTGCCACATTGTTTCCCTCCACCAGGATCTTTCCTGAATCCGGTGTCTGAAGTCCGTTGATCATGCGAAGCATGGTTGTCTTTCCACATCCGGAACGACCGATCACGGTCAGAAACTCCCCTTCTTCTATATGCAGACTGAAATCAACCAAAACCTTTTCCACTCCAAAATTTTTATTTACATGTTCAAATCGAATCATTTCCATTTTTTATCCTTTGCTGCAGATTCTATTTTTCCAACAGGCCTTCAGAGACCAGGAACTCTCTTGCTACTTTTGCTTCATCTTTCCCTTCCTCTTCTACCTGATAGTTCAGTTCTGCCATTTTTTCATCTGTGAGGATCCCATCCATCATCTCCAGAGTTTCTTCCAATTTCGGATATTTTTCCAAAGCATCTTTTCTGACAACAGTAGAACAATAATAGTTCGTCTGATAGTTCTTATCATCCTTCAGAACCTTTACGTCATCCTGGCTGATCTGTGCATCTGTAGTATAACCATTCGTTACATCAATGTCCCCTTTTTTCAGCGCCTCATATTTTAAACCGATGTCAATATCCTTTACCTCTTTAAAATTCAGGCCATACATTTTGGAAAGCCCCGGAAATCCGTCTGCCCGTTCAATATAATCCGGGTTACCGCCAAATACCAGCTGATCTGATACTTTTGCCAGATCGGAACAGGTCTCCAGCTGATAGGTCTGTGCTGCTTCTTTTGTTGTCACAACTGCATAGGTATTGTTAAATCCATACAGTCCGATCCACGTCATATCAAACTCTTCTTCATACTCTTCCTGGAGCTTGCTTAACATTTCTTCATCGCTGACTTCTCCTGCTTCATGTCCCAGAACCATAATCCATCCGCTGGATGTATACTCAGGATACAGATCAAACTCTCCCTTTTCCATAGCCGGCTGAATATTGCTCGTACCGCCGCCGATCCCTTTGGTCAGTTCCACTTCATATCCTGCCTTTTCCTCGATCAGCTGTGTCAGCATTTCCCCTAAAATGTACTGCTCTGTCATCGGTTTCGTCGCAATTTTAATTGGTTCTTCTTTCTCACCGACACATCCTGCCATTGTCAATACCATAGCTCCTGACAGCAAAACTGCCGCAATTCTTTTCATCTTCATATACTTTTTCCTTTCTTCATTCGTTTTTCTAAGATTCCCAACAGAAAATCACAGATCAGCGCGATCAATGCGATCAGAAAACTTCCGCAAAATGTCATAGCCGTATCATAAATTGTGATTCCCCTGTAAATGGCAACTCCCAGACCTCCTGCTCCGATAAAAGAAGCGATCGCTGCCACGGAGATCGTCATGACTACCATATTTCTGACCCCTGCTATGATCACTCCCATTGCCAGCGGCAGTTTGATCTTCCACATGATCTGCGTCCTGGTACTTCCCATTGCCTCAGCTGCCAGAATGATCTCTGCACTCACTCCTTTGATCCCCGCATAAGTATTTCTCACCATAGGCATGATCCCATAAATCGTCAGGGCTGCAATTGCAGTTGTATTCCCAATTCCTAAAAATGGAATCAACATTCCCAAAAGTGAGATGGACGGAATGGTATAAAACACATTTGCAACTGCCAGTACCGACCTGCTGCTTTTTCATGCTCTGAAATCCAAATTCCCAAAAGAAGACCGATCACTCCAGCACACAGAATTGCAACCAGCGACAATCCAATATGCGCTGCGATCAGCTCTAAAAACCAGTCTTTTCTTTCAATATATATCTGGATAACCTCTTTCAAAAAATTCACTTGTGTTTCTCCTCGTATAATATCTTTGTATGATTTACCACCTTAAATGGATATGGTTATTATAAAGCAGTACATCAAATTTTTCCACAAATAATTTTGGCACAGGAATATCCTGTACCAAAACATATATTATGATCTTTCTGCAGCACCGCTTTTTAAGAATTCTCCATTCCCTTTCGATACGCATTTTTGCATAAAATAAAGTGCATAAGTTTTGTTTCCAATAACTTACACACTTTATTTCATACTCTAAAAACTATTTTCGTTTCCTACTTATGAGCACTCCCATTGATGCGAGCAATCCCAGAGCAACCATTCCCACCGGTGACTGGTCACCAGTCATTGGAACTTTATGAGAATCAGAAGGTTTTTCAGATTCTGATGGTCTGTCGGAATCCGACGGTTTATTCGAATTTTCTGGTTTATCCGGTTCTTCCGGCTTATTGGGCTCTTCTGGATTTTTACTTGCACGAAGTACTACAGTCGCCGTGTTATCTACGATTTCAACATTTCCTGCTTCTTTCAGCTCCCAACCGGATGGAATCTTATCCTGGATCAGGCTGGTATGAAAATAGGTTGCGTCACTTTCTACCTTGATATCTGTAGACAATACCGGATTGCCGGATTCGTCCACAAAGTTAAGAATAATCGTCTTATGACCTGGTTTAATCTCAAACTTATCTTCTCCATTTATCAACGTTACTTGATAATTGGCATTGATCTTAGATTCATCAGAGAGGAAAATATCATAAGTTCCTGCTTCTTCTCCCGATTCTCTCGTTAAAATAATGTCTCCCAAACTTGCCAGTGTCTCTCCGTTCGGAAGTGTGGCTTCACAATTCCACGTTAACTCTGGATCCTCTTCTCCTTCGTACTTGCTCACTGCCGAAGGCCAGATCGTCACTTCATATGGTTTTACAGTATGAGTACCCGGTAACACTTCGATATGTTTATAATTTCTATTTAATCCATCTCTCAGCGTTCCCGCAATCTCGTGAGTCCCTGCCTGGTGTGTACTATCTGTACAATGCAGTTCTTTTAAAATCCCATCTCTGTCCTTTTCTGGTATTCTTTCATCTGTAACCACATAAGTCTCTCCATATACAGGAGTAAGTTCCGTTAAATCTCCATAGATGATTGTCAGATCACAAATTTGAACTTCTGCATATTCTACCCGTTTGATCTTTACTGTTCCAAACAGATTTTCTGCAGTGATCTTACTTGGTTTATACTGCTCATTTCCTGCAAAAAATGCAGTTGCCATATAGTTTCCGGCATCTACCGGCGCCTGAGTTGTCACATCAAGCCCTGTTTTGATATTTGTGTAGATAACAGTCGGCTCCACTCCCTCGATCGGCTTACCGTCTTCTCCATAAATAACAGCTTTCAACGGATGCTCTTTTCCGTCATATGTTGTAGTCAGCTTCCTTTGTTCAAATTTTAAAACTGTTTCTTCTCTCTCTACAACATATTTTCGACTGATCGGCGCTACTGCATAGTCCCCATTTAATACACAGGCACTTTCTATATAAATTCCCGGCTCAAGGATCGGTTCGCTGCTGACTACAGGCTGTCCATTCCATTTTACTCCTGTATACAGCATATGAAGATTTGACTCTACTGGTTTTTCTTCATCATAGAGCTGTGCGCCAAACTGAAATTTCTTCGCCTCAGTATACTTGATCTTTCCATCTTCCGGAAGTTCCTGGCGAAATTTCAATTGCAAATCTGCAGTCTTTGGTGACACTGTCAAAATCCCTACATTTACAGATGTCTTATAATTTGCATTTGCAGTGATTCCAATTGCCGTATAAATTCCGGCTTTTTCCGGGGTTTTTCCCAGCGCTACTTTGGTGTCCAGAATTCCCGGTGCAACTTGATCAATGATCGTGATTGCCTGGTTAATCCCATCTATAATCTGCCCCAGATTTCCGCCACCCGGAATCCGATCTGCAATTGCCTGGATCACATCTGTCAGTTGACGGATCTTGAATTCATCACCAAACATATTTGTAATAAATTTTTGTAAAGAGATTGTTCCAATCACCGGAATATCTGTTCCCGCAATGTCATTTATTGTAATGCTGGAGGCTTCCAAACTGAGATATCCTCCAATACTGGAATCGGCGCCTGCGATAATTCCAATTACGTTTGCATCCAATGGACTGGATGAGAATACCGGTTCAAATGTTTCTCCATACGTAATGTTTTGAGAATTGACAATGGCATAGGAATCTGCCTTTTCCACCAGCACATTTGCTGTAACTGTCGACCCTTTGTATGCATCATTTCCTTTATAGGTAAGTGTCACGCTCTTCGTTCCTACCGTCATTTTCTCATACTGATAGGTAAAATCTTCTGCTGTTGTTTCAATGATCTCGCCTGTTTCTGAACTTTTCACCACTGGCTGCAATGCCTGATACAACCGCTCTTTTACCTCGGCATCTTCTGAAGAATAAATCATGGAAGCATCTTGCCGAACCTCGATGAGAGTTTCCGGTCTGCTATCTTCCCATGTCACTGTAATATCTTTTGTGATCTTAGAACCTGGATACTGTTCATTTCCGCCATATTGAATGCGCACCTTCTCAGATGCCGGCTTTCCTTCTGTTGCTTTTTCTCCAAACTCATGAAACGTAACTTCCAATGCACCCGGTATGTAATCAATCTCTTTCCAGGTCAGATCCGTAAGTCCGGCTTTATATTGGATCGTCACATCTTGCAGACTCAAAGTATCCGGAACAGAATTTGCACCATCTACAACTGCATCAAAAATTTTCTGAAGAGTGATCTCTTTTTTCTGTCCCTTATAAAAGGAAACGGTCGGATCATCCTTTCCTGCGATCTGCGCTTTTTTGAACGTAACTGAAACGATATAATCCTGTCCTTCTTCTGCATTCAGCGTAACTTTTCCTTTGCGTTCCTCAAATGCAGGTGTTTTAGCTTCTCCATTGACCGCGATTGCTGTCGCCGCATATCCATTGCCCGGAGTTGCTTCGATCACTATCTGTCCTCCCACCGGCACAATCGCCTCACTGGCTTCCTTCCCGTTGATCGTAACCTTTCCATTTTCTGTCGCTTCGACAGTAACTTTGGAACCTTCTGCTTCTTTTACCTGATAAATAACAGAAACTTCCTGATTTGCAGAAGGCGTGATCGTATAATTTCCACTCTCATCCGGTGTAATGACCTCTTCACCATTTTGCACTGTCACTTCATCCCCTGAAACTGCCTTTGTCTGAAAGGTAAGCGACTGGTTTTCGTAAACTTTTGCTGTGCTGCTTTCTGCTCCATCGACCAAAACGCCGCCCTCTGGAGCACCTGTCACCTTAAAATTCACCTGATAAAAAACTTTCATTTCCAGAATCGCTTTGACTTCCCACTTGGTATCGAAAAAATTGGTAGAAAACTGAACTTCGTACTGCCCGGATTTTAAAGACAGATTCTCTGTATATGGAACTCCTTTTGTCGCAATTCGTTCCTCTGCACCATTCCCAACCAATCTTACTGTTGGTCCTTCTAGTGGTTGATTGATCTTAAGACTGGTCGCTTCTTCTATCTTTTGGACCAGCTCACTTTTCTTGATCTGATTGCCATTGACCTCTACAACTGCAGATTCTGTTTGCTCCTGGGTTTGCACTTCTGCAGACGGGATGTCATTTTCCATTTCCGGCATCGGATCATCCGGTTGTTCTTCTGACAGTGTGAAAGCGTCCTGCTGCCCTGTTTCCTCCTCTGAAGCAGCCGTCTCCTCTGAAACATCTGTCTCTTGTGAAGCAGTTGTCTCTTCTGCTCTGATCGGTACCGGTATTGCAGCTGCACACACAGAGGCCGCCAAAATCAAAGCAAACAGGCGCTTTGCTAAATACTGCTTTTTCATTGATTCCCCTCCCTGTTGTCTAAATAAAACTTATCAATTGATATCGTTTTTATGCTACCAAACTCAACTTTTACTTTCAACCCATGTGTCCTCAACGGGAAAAAGTTGTATTCTACGGGAATATTTTTTCTGTTATAATAATATGTAGTTTTTACAAAGGAGAGATTTTATGTGCTCGAAGATACGCAATGCTTTGGAACAAGAATTGATCCAGCAGTCCAGTTTTGTCTTTCATTCTTATTTCGACAGAGACATGGATACATTTATCAGCCTGTTAGATGAAAATTTTGTCTGGATCGGTTCCTATGACTTTCAATACAGCAAAGGGATTGATGAATTTTTAGAGATCACGAAAAAAGAACAGCAGGAAAACTCAGCCAAAGTATATGATGAGGAATACCAGATCCTCTCTCACACCAATCATGCTTATGCTGTGTATGGGCGTTTTTCTGCATCAGCCTGGAAAAATGAAGAAACATTTCTCTATACCCGCCAGCGCGCAACCTTTATATGGAAATTAACCCCAAATGGATTTAAGCTCTTGCATTTACATTGCACCATGGCAAGAGACATTCCTCTGGAAGGAAATCTGGAGGATATCATCCGTCAAAAAGGAACGGTCAAGCGTTGGTATGATTATATGCTCCTTGCTGAAAACAGACAGATCAAAAAGGAAAAACGACTTCTCCTGAAAGATATTGACGGCGGCATTCATTACCTGCTTCCATCTGAAATCCTCTATATTTCGATCATGTATCGTGATACCATGATTTATACATCAACACAAAGCTTTTGTATCCGCAAAAATCTGAATCAATTGCTGGAACTGATGCCTTTTCTCATACAGTGTCACAAAAGTTGGCTTGTAAACCCCTTATATGTTTTAGAAATAAGGCGTTATTCCATTACACTGACAAATGACATCCAGATTCCTGTTGGAAAAACACGATATAATAAAGTACGGGAAGCCTTAAAGCAGACTCCTGATGTATTGTCCAAAATACCATAACAGAAAAGCCCGGACTTTTGTCCGGGACTTTGTCTGCATGATGAGCACAGAAAATATCCTGTGCTCATAAATATATGCTGCTCTCTCTTTAAATATCTTTCGCGATCTCATATGCTGCCCAAATTGCATCCATCACATTGGTCGGCCGTTTTGCATCTCCGATCAGATAAACATGATCTCCCTTGATCTGCTCGTACAATCTGTCATCCGGAAGATATCCCACTGATACTACAATATGATCTGCAGGAATTTCATGCTTCACTTTCATTCCCTGTGGCCCAAGTGCAAACATTAATTTTGCACGGTTGGCAACGTTCGGATAATTCTTCACAGTCTCTGCCACAATTGCTTTTCCATCCCGGAATTCCTCCACAACTGCGTTTTTAATCACCTTCACTTTATAATAATCCAAAATTTCCATCAACATATTGTAGTTTGCTGCTGAAAGCCCGAACGCATTTAAAATCGTTTCTGTCATTTCTACGATGGTAACTTTCTTTCCTTCTCTTGCAAACATATATGCAATTTCACATCCTGTCAGACCGCCGCCAATGATCAGAACATTTTCGCCATCAATCTGAATACTTCCATCTCTGAGTGTTTCAAATGCATACGTTACATGCGGTGAATCAAAGCCCGGAATCTCTAATTTTCGTTCCTTTGCACCTGTTGCAACAAAGATTTCATCATATCCTTTTGTCATATCCTCCGTAACTTCAGTGTTCATATGTACCTGAATCGGAAGATCTTTCATCTGTTTTTTGTACCATGCAAGAAGATGTCTGTCGTCTTCTTTAAAATCAGGGGTCGCTGCTGCCACAAATACACCGCCCAGATGATCCGTCTTTTCATACAAGTCTACCTCATGCCCACGCAGCGCACAAACTCTTGCAGCTTCCATTCCGCCAAGACCTCCGCCAATGACCAGCACTTTTTTCTTCTTCTCTGCTTCTGTCAAGGCATAACTTTTTTCTCTTCCACATGCCGGATTGACTGCGCAACTGATATCTCTTCCCTGGAAAATACGTCCAAGACAGCCCTGATGACAAGAAATACACGGGCGCACATCTTCCAGTCTGCCTTCATAGAACTTATGTCCAAGCTCTGGATCTGCAAGCAATGGACGTCCCATTCCCATAATATCGATTTTACCTTCTTCGATTGCCTGTTCTGCCAGCTCCGGATCATCAAAACGACCGGCACATACAACCGGAATATTGACTGCTTTTTTCACTTCCTGTACATCTTTCAGATTACATGCCTTTGGCATATACATTGGCGGATGCGGCCAGAACCAAGAGTCATAACTTCCATTGTCGCAGTCCAGCATATCATATCCAAAGCTTTCCAACATCTTTGCTACCTGGATTCCTTCTGCCAGATCACGTCCTTTTTCTTCAAACTCTTCCCATGGAAGAGCTCCTCTGTTGAAGTCTTTCACATAGCTTCTCACACTGTAACGAACAGATACCGGAAATTCTTTTCCACATTTTGCTTTAATCGCTTCTACAATTTCTTTTGCAAAGCGCAGACGATTCTCCAGGCTTCCGCCATATTCATCTGTCCGTTTATTATAAAAACTGATTGCAAACTGATCCAGAAGATACCCTTCATGCACTGCATGAACTTCTACACCGTCTCCTCCTGCCTGTTTAACCAGATATGCAGCCTGTGCAAAATTTTCGATGTACTTTTTAATTTCTTCTTTCGTAATTCCTCTGTTTTGAATGGTCGGATCCCATACGTTCTGAATTGGAGCCGGCGCCGGAAGCATCTTCCATTCTATTTCATTGGTAATATGAGCTGCACGACCAGTCATGGCTGTAAACTGTATAAAAATCTTAGAGCCATATTTGTGAACTCCTTCTGTCAGATAACGCATTTTTTCTACGTATTCATCTGGAAAATTAACAGGATTTTTTCCCGGCATCGGAATAATCGGAACAACACCTGTCACGATCAGTCCGGTTCCGCCCTTTGCTCTCTCAATATAGTAGTCCGCTCCATCTTTTGTGTAAGCACCGGTCTTCGGATCAAGTAAACGTGGTGAGAATACTCCCATCGGCATCATCGCAATACGATTGGGAAGTTCCGTTCCACCTACTTTGATTGGTGAAAATAAGTGCGTGTACTTTGTTGACATAGGCAACTCCTTCCTGTTCCTGCAAGAACCTTTACATATTTTCCATTTACTTTCTACACAACAGCATAGCACCTTTTTCCTTAAAATTCCATTGACACAGAATACAATTCGCCGAATGATATTTTGTGAAATATGCCAACGAAATACAGTTGAATAATCCTGCTTCTCATGTTATTCTGAAATTCACGAGGTGATTGATTATGAAACCAATGACAAACCGCCAAAAACAGGCACTTGCTACCAAACAAAATATTTTCCGGTGTGCTGTCTCGCTTTTTGCTCAAAAGTCTTATGAAAATGTAACGGTAAGCGATATCTGCCAGGAGGCACAAGTCTCTGTCGGAGCCTTTTATCATCACTATAAGAGTAAAGAGAATATTCTGGAAGAAGGCTACCATCTTTTTGACCAGGAAGTAGAACTGGCATGGATGTCCGGTCATCCTTCAGACGGTTTTGACGCCATTCGTTTTTTAATATCCGAACAGGCAGCTTCCATGGAGAGAATGGGGGCATCTGCCTCTTTACAATATTTCAAAAATCAGCTGTCCTGTTCCGAAAAATATATTTTAAATCCGGATCGTTTCTTTTATCAAACGATCAAGAACACCATTGAATCAGAAATCGTTTCTGGAAGATTAACGGGAAATGCTTTTATGATCACAGAAGATATTTTAAGTACAACAAGAGGCACCATCTATGACTGGTGCCTCCATGAAGGTTCTTATTCATTATCTGAAAAAATGCTGCGGATGACAGAGATGGTGCTTCAGTACTATCTTTCTTGAGACTACATCCATTATCGCACGCTTTCTATTACATACAGCTGCTTCTTTCCATCATCATATGCCAGGAGCAGCTCTGAAAAAAACAAGTGCAATAACTAACACTGTTTTTTTCTCTCTTAAAACAATCCCTTCAACGCCGGATAATATTTTTTGAATTTGTGATACCGTTCCTCATACTTTTCCACAAGCTCTGCGTCCGGCTCTACAGTTTCCACCACATGAACCAGTTTATCCACAGCGCTTTCCACATTTTCAAATTCTCCGCATCCGACTGCTG